>MDTD01058639.1_pt1 | contig 31253 bp, 24 predicted proteins | sample 811221 | NCBI WGS metagenome assembly MDTD01 (sample SAMN05326646, study PRJNA326480) | marine metagenome | isolation source: seawater | place: Pacific Ocean: South West | collected 2011
CCCCACCAGGCTGACGCGTTCGCCATGCTCAAGGGTGAAATTAACCTCGTTCAGTAAGGGCGGGCCGCCGAAGCCAAGGGTGAGATTTTTGAGGGTGAGTAAGGCCATTTAGTTCCCTTAGCTCACAAATTACGAAGTTAAAAGTCAACATCACTGATCCACATTGATAGAAACCCCAGTGGTCGTTGCCAAAACGGATTTTTTTGGCAATGCTGGCTCATGCTCATTTTCTCTTGTATCGCCATTTTTGCGGGGGTGGCCTTGGTGCCGCTTTTGCGGCGTCATCCCATTTGGATGGTCTATTTAGATAAAGTGTTGATGGCACTCATTGGTGGATTGTTTCTTTTACAGATGCTCCCGCACGCCTTTAAGTCCATTGGTTTCATGTGCTTTGGCGCGGCATTGGTGGGGGTGTCGATTCCGTGGTTGTTTGAGCGCGGTAAAAACATTCGCTTTTTGGAAAACGTACCGCCGTTGGCGGTGACGGTGATCGTTTTAGCGCTGGGTGCCCATGCACTTTTAGATGGTGCCGCCCTGTCTTTGGATGACGATCATGGTCACGGCCATTCGCATTCCCATCAAGGTTTGGCCTGGATGATTTTATTGCACCGCTTTCCAGTGGGGCTGATGTTGGGTCTGGTGGGAAGCGCGCGCTTCAAGTGGGTGCCCTGGGCCGGCGCCCTTTGGGTCTGTCTGTGTACGTTTCTAGGCCATATCTTGGGCGAAAACTTTCTCTCCAACCTCACCGAATCCCAGGAAGCCTTGATGGAATCTTTTGTGAGCGGGGTGATTTTGCACGTGTTATTCGCTCATGAAACCAAGAGAACAGCAGGTGATGAGCCTTCAGAGCGTCCCCCCAGCCCTGCATAAGCAGTGGAAAAACGGCGCCCGAAACCATGAAAAAGCCTATTTTACATATTCTTATGTGATTTCAGGGCTTTTGTTGTACCGGTTGAATAAATCGCTGCACGCAGCGGCAGGACAAGCAGATCTAATTTGAGTAATTAATATTTGCATATTTGCGCAAATATAGTTAAAAAGATCTTATGAATATATCAGATGTGCAAGAACTGGCGGATTTGCTGAAGGCCTTGGGAGAGGTCAACAGATTGTCTTTGGTGTGTCGGCTGTGCGAATGCAGCACCCCCCAAAACGCCATGTGCTTGTGTGAATGTTGTAGCGTCGATGCATCTGGTGTTTCTCGTCACCTCAAAATGCTGGCCCAAGAAGGGGTCGTGAGTGTTGAAAAGCGTGGGCGAGAACGAAGTTACTCATTAAATAGAGCTTATGTTGCTGATCGGTTGAGGGTACTCGCCGATAAAATTGAGATGAAAGAGGAGATATGATGAGCAAAGAAAATTGCAAGTGTGACTGTAAGGCCGATGATTGCTGTGCGAGAAAAACCTGTTCTTGTTGTAAAGACGCGTGCTGTTGCAAGTAAACGCCAGAGCTTAAAGCTTTACAAGAATAAATCTTTCGATTCGTTTTCCGGCCTCTCTGGGCTCGGTTGATGTCGTCAATGAATTGCTAAATTGACTGACGCATCCAACAAGTTCGAACTCGAAGATAGGGTTAATCGTCGAAGGCACCGTGGATGGCGGCGGCAGCGTAGCCAGCGGCTGCACCACCTAAAGCAAAAGCGCCACCCATGACGCCACCGACCAAGGCACCGCCCGCAACGCCCCAGGCGAGGCCGGCATGCATGCCCCAGCCCATAAATCCTGAAAAGGCACCTAAGGCAGAGCCAGGAACAGCGGCAGCGATGGCCCCGTTTCTCATGGCGGATTTTCGGATGGCACCGCCACCGATGATATGTTTAAGCCGACTGTCTGGTCCTTCGGCCACAAAGTCCTCGAGCATTTGGAGGCTTTCAGCGTCCGCTTGAACTTCGCCGTTTTTCACACGCTCTAATAAATCGCTAATCAGTTTGTGTTCGCGGGGGCTGGTGAAAGTTCCCACGCTCTCCGGGGCTTTTAAGGCGTCGTCTTTTCGAGAGAGAATTTTTTCGGTTTCATTTTTGGTCAGTTTGCCATCCAGCATGCCTGCCAAAATATTTCCTGAAATTCGTTTGACGCTCATGTCTCCTCCGTTCCGCCTCATATATACCACTGGGCTGGGCTTTGGCGAAAAGTCGGAGGCGTGCAACGACTCAATTATTCCAAAAGTGCTTTTTTTTCAGCAATCAAGCGCTGCTGGATGGCATCTCGAGCTCGTTCAAAACGCTCCAGTGTGGCTTCTTTGGTGAGCGGTTGGCCCTTGGGGTCGGGATCTGGAAAGGGCCAATGGTGGCGTTTGGTTTGCCCCAAAAACGCAGGACAAACTTCTTCGGCGCATAACGTGATCACCACATCCACACTGGAAGGATCGATGTCGTCCACTGATTTAGATCGGTGCTGTGCCAAGGATATATCCAGCTTGGCCATGGCCTCAATGGCAAAAGGGTTCACCCGTGAGGGCTGAGAGCCTGCGGATTGAATGTGGGCATCATCACCGTAGAGATGCCGGGCGAGGCCTTCGGCCATTTGAGATCTGGCCGAGTTGGCCACACACAAAAAGAGAATGTTTTTCTTGGGCATCAGCAGCAGCCTTTGGCTTCTTTAATTTTTTCGTTACTGGGGCTGGGGTCGATGGCAGTGGCTGGCTGCTCGCGGACACAAGACAGCCGTTGGTAACAGATGGCGCCCAACCATGCGCCGATAAGTGGACCCACAAAGTACATCCACACTGTGGAAAGATTACCATCGATGACTGCAGGACCCAATGATCGTGCCGGGTTCATTGACGCGCCCGAAACGGGGCCTCCCATGAGCGCAGCGAGGGCAACCGTCCCCCCAATGGCCAGCCCAGCCATTTGTCCTTCGGCGCGGTGATCAGTGGCAACGGCAGTGATCACCCACATTAAAAAGAACGTAAGAACGATTTCCATCAAAATCACTTTAGCTATTTCTGTATTGGGCAATGTCGCACCCAGGTTGGCCACCGGTCCAAAGAGTTGAAACAGCAAGACCGTAGCCAACAATGCGCCCACGAATTGCGCCAAAATATACAAAGGCACTTCACGCCATGAAAAGCGATTGATGGAAGCAAAAGCCAATGTAACGGCCGGATTAAAATGGGCCCCTGAAATATGACCACACGCGTAGATCATCACCATGATCACCAAGCCAAAACACAAGCTGACGTTTAGTTGTGCACCAGGAATGGCATGGATTTGGTGCACCATGATGGAACCGCATCCCACAAAAACCAAAGCGAAAGTCCCTACCAGTTCCGCCAATGGCTTTTCCATATGTAATTCTGGCTCTGTGCCCATCATGCCCTCCTGTGGTTCAGGGTTGGATTTATGAAGCATGGGACTTTCAGCAAAATGACGGTCAAGTTACGTTCTGGTGAACACAACAATCCAAAAGGCAGCAAAAATGAAACTTTATGGCTACTGGACCAGCAACCCCCAAAAGATTCGTCTTGCGTTAGAGGAGATAGGTGAGCCCTATGACTATGCGTATTTAGATTTGGCTCAAGGTGAACATAAAACCCCCGAGTTTCAAGCGTTACATCCGAGGCAAAAAGTACCCCTGCTGGTGGACGGTGATGCTGTGTTGTGGGAATCCGGGGCGGCCTTGGTGTATTTGGGTCAAAAAGCACCCCATCTGTGGCCCTCGACGCCAGCGGGCCAGGCGCAAGCCCTGTCATTGTTGTTTTTGGAAGCGTCGGCCTTTAACGATTTGGCGCGGCAATACTTTTTTAACCGCATGGTACTTCCCAGTGTGGGCAAGGCAGGAGATGAAGAACGGGTGGCCAAAGCCAGCAAGAAGATGGGGCAAATTCTGCAGTTGTTTGAAACGCGGTTAGAGGGCCAAGATTACATTTTGGGCAATTTCACCCTGGTGGACTGTGCCTATGCACCCTTTTTACCGGTGCTCGATTTGGAGGGGTTTCCCAGGGTGGTGGGCTGGCGAGATCGGCTCATGGCACGTCCCAGCTGGACGGGGGCAGATTTCAAATATGGCCTTTTTGACGCTAAGTAACTGTATCTTAGGGGGAAAAATTCGTGTCACAGATCACATTTCTGTGAGCCAAAATAGTGCCATTACGGGTATATAAAGCGTTATAGTTAAGAATTTGAAGATCACCTCTATGCGAGGTGACGTGTAAAAGGAGCCTGTCTCATGTCGACCATCAAGCCTAATTCGGTTTCCACGCCTCAAACGGCCAATCAAGGTGTGAATGCACCCGTAGCCAATCAAACCGTTGCACAACCTGCCGAAGTGGCAGAAACTGCACCAGTGGCGGCCCCACAAACAGGCACTTTACAGGCCACGGAAAAGCCCGCGGGCTACGTGACCGGTTCAGCGTCCAGCACCGCCCCGGTGGCCAATCAAGGTTTGACCCCCTTGGCCGTTCGCTTGGACACCTTGACCAGCAACCAAGTTCAAGAAGAGACGTTTCGTTTTTCAAAGCATTCGGGGCCCGACATCAATTTCCCATTGACGCCCGACCAAGCTGAAAAGCTTCGTAACTCCAATGCGGTGAGTCCCTATGTCCCGTCAGATCATCGGGTGGTGATTCAGCCCGACTATTTGCCCAAGCCGACACATCCAGAAGATCCAGCTTTCTGGCCCGAGTTCGAGCAAATCATTGATCTTCAAGTTGCCCGTCGCGAGAACAAAAAAGCAGGAGAGATGATCGACTTGCCGAAAATTTTCTCGGACTATACTTTTGACGAAGGCGCTCAAGCCGTTCGTGCAGACTTTCCCACAAAATGGCCCACCGCTTTGGTGGAGCAATTTTTAGGTGAAGGCGCGAAAATGGACCCGTCCATCATGAAACCCATGAGTCGGGATGACTTTGTAAACGGGCCTGTTTTGTTGGCACGAACTTTGGGATGGGCGGTTTCAGAAGTATCCCCATCTGCTTTCGCTTGTAAGTGGAACGAAGGCCGAGCGCGACCCGAGTCGGTGGCTTGGGCCATTCACACCGGCAAACTCGATGCGCCACAAGAAATCAAAGACAAGGTTGCGGCCATGAAGCTCACCAAACCAGAAGATTTCACGGCTTACAAAGAAGGTTGCCCACGGCATCCAAGCTGGCCTGCCATGCATTCTGCAGCCTCTTCGGCCTCATTATATCTTGCCGTGTTGATGGACTTAACACCAGAGCAATTGGCTGAGGCCAAAAAACTCGATTACGCCGTAGCGCATTTTAGAAGTATGGCCGGTGTTCATTACGAAACCGACAATCGAGCCGGTTTGGCTCTGGGTCAAGAGGTCATCGCGAAGCAACTTCCTGAATACTTGGCGCAGTTTGGTGCTGACCCTGAAGCTGTGAAGGCCAAGATCGAAAAAGTACGTCACGATTGGTATGCGTACGAAGCTCAAGCTGGAGTCGAAGCTAGTGCTTAAGACTTAAACGCCCAGCAACGTTTTTCAAAACGCAATTGGCCCGTGGAATTAATTGATAATTCACACGGGCTTTTTGTATGTAGAAGAACATCGCCACAGGGGGTTTGTACGGTCCATTGAATTTGGTTCCCCAAAAACCTTTTTTGACTCAACTGGCAGTCGCCATTTTCATGTTCCTCAAAACAAATGTCTTCAGGTCGAACCACCACTTGGCATTCACCGTGAACCTCTGTTCGTAAGGGGATAGGCCCCAATGCATTGCTGGCTTCTTGGCCTTGCGCTGTCGCCGTCAAACAGGTGGCGATACCCGTTAGCTGTGCGGCCACTGCATTGGCCGGTTGGCCATATACATTTTGGGGAGTGTCCAATTGGACCAGTGACGATGGCTTCTTGGTGTTGGGCGTATCGAGAATGGCCACTTGGTCGGCCATGACAAGTGCGTCGTTTTTATCGTGGGTGACCATGAGCGCCGTGATGTTTTGAGCTTTCAGGATATTTCGCACCTCTACCACCATCTCGCTGCGGAGGTTGGCATCGAGATTCGCAAAGGGTTCGTCCAACAAAAGGAGGGTCGGTTTGGGGGCCAACGCGCGCGCCAAGGCCACGCGTTGTTGTTGTCCACCGGATAGCGTTCCGGGCAAGCGTGCGCCAAAACCCTCGAGCCCCACTAATTTTAAAAGGGTGTCTGCGCGTTCCTGCCGATGGGGGGATTCATGAATACCGAACTGAATGTTTTCATGCACCGTCATGTGGGGGAACAAGGCGTGGTCTTGAAAAACCATCCCGATATTTCGATGTTCGGTGGGGATTTGATTTTGCCCTGCATTGATCACCGTGTTCTGTCCAATGTGGATCGACCCTTGCTGTGGGGTGATGAAGCCAGCGATGGTGCGCAATAAGGTTGTTTTTCCGGAGCCTGAAGCGCCCAGAATCGCCAAGAGCTCGCCTTGACCCAGTTCAAGGCTGATGTTGTGAAGAACCTGCGTGTCACCATAGCCGTGACAAATCTGTTCAAGTTTCAGTTGGGTCATGTCTTTTTCCAGTTGAGCAGGATGAGCTGAACACACAAGGCCATCAGGAGCAAGAGCAGGGCGGCCAAACCAGCATCGGGCAATACGCCTTCTTGTTGGGCATCAAAAATTCGGTAGGCCAAAGTTTGTTTACCTAATGGCGTGAGCATCAGTGTGATGGGCAGTTCTTTGGCGATGGCAATAAAGAGCAAAAGATAAGCCGCCTTCAGGCCAGGCTTGATGGCGGGCAAAGTGATCTTTTGAAAGATGCGGGCCGATGAGGCACCCAAGGTTTGAGCGCTTTCTTCTTGGCGCAGATCAATATTGAGAATGGCCGGTTTTAAGGCCGCATAGCCTTCAGATAAAAACCGCATCACATAGCCGAACAATAAGAAAAGGCCCGCGCTTTCCACTAACTCAACCCATGTGACACCCGAACCGTTTGGCCACCACCGGTTCAGCCCTAAAACCAAAAAGAAGATGCCAATGGCAATGAGGATTCCAGGAACGGCGCTCGTGGCGTACACCGCGTTTTCAGCCAAGCCGCTGTGGCGATGTTTACCTCGAGCCAGGGTATAGGCCGGTAACAAGGCGGCCACCAAGGTGAGCAGGGCACCCGTCACCGTATAGATCAATGTGTTTGAAATAATACCGCCAAGTTGCGCAAAACTTTCTTGTTGTTGCAGCCCCGAAAACACCCAGCCACAAATGGTGATCAGAGGTAAGAACAAGCCCAAGCTCACCATAAAAAAATGAGCCAGATAGGTGGGCGCAAGCAAATGTTTGGGCATGGGTTCTTTGGTGAGCTTGCGTGGTTCACTCAGTTGTCGTTGTGCTTGTTGTTGGCCGTGGAGCAATCGAATCAATGCCAATACCGGAAAAGTACAGGCCACCAAACCAAAGCCAATGCGCATGGCATCGGGGGGCGCGTGCCGTGATTGATAAAGCGCCCAGGTTAACACTTCACAATCGAGCAACGCCACCGCACCAAAATCGGAGATGACATAAAAGGCCACGATAACCAAAGCAAAGGCCCAAGTGGGTCGCAAGCGGGGTAAGGTGAGAGCGACAAAACGACGCCAAGGTGTGGCACCCAAAGTTCGGGCGGCTTCATCCGGGCCAGCAGGGGTATGGCGCAAAGCTGCCGCAACCAAGATTTGAACGTAGGGGGTACAGGACAAGGTGAGCACCAAAAGGGCTGCTTCAAATCCCATGAAAGCATTTTCGAAACCCAGTAGACTGCCCAAGCTTCCTCGAGGTGCAAAGTTTTCGCGAATGATAGCGGCCAATAAATACGACGGCACCGCCAAAGGGAGGGTGCTCAAAAGAGACAGCAGTCCATTGCCAAAATAATCGTAACGCACTTGGGCGAAAGCCAGCCACGTTCCCAGGATTAAAGCGCTCGCGCTCACCAATAAGGCAAGACCCAAAGTACGGCCCACCAAGGGCCACAGATCGGTCAGGGCCAAAGGTGGGGTATCAAAAAGGGTGGGGCTGTGCTGCAGCGCCAAGAACATCCCCAAAAGCGGCACCACCGCTAAAGCGAGGATTCCCCAGGTGCCCGCCACCGGCAGAAAAGCTTTGAGAGAAACTTGGGCTGGTGGCGCTGGTTGCACAAAGGTCCTTTATTGCAGTTTTAGGTCTCGCAGCATTTTGAGCGTACCACCCACATCGGCCAAATGCTCTTGCGGGACATGCGACATTAAACTGGAAATGTCAGGTAAGGCTGCATTGGCTTTTATACCGGTCCGAGTGGGATATTCATAAATTTTGGTGGTGAAATGCTGTTGGCTTTTTTCTGACAACAGGTGTTCTACGAGCTTTTGGGCGGCTTCTTTCTTTTTAGAGTGAGAAACAATGCCAATTCCACTGAGCATCATCACATTGCCAGCGTCTTGGGCTTGGCTGAATGAGTAGTTGGCCGCTTTGAGTTCGGGATTGGCCGCTTTGAGTTTGTGTAAATAGTAATGGTTCACCCAGCCGATTTGGATTTCGCCATTGCTGACGCCTTTCACTTGAGGGGAATTTTTGGGGTAGGTTTTTGGATTTAAATCCTTGATTTTACTGAGCCATTCCGCGGCTTTTTCTTCTCCCCACAGGTGGCGCAGCGCACTCACGTGGGCTTGGAAGGACGCGTTACCAGGGGCCCAGCCCAGCTTGTCTTTCCATTTTGAATCGGTGAGCTCAGATAGGGTTTTGGGTAAATCATCGGGCTGAACTGCCGATGGATCGTACACCAGGACCCGTGCGCGACCGCTGGTAGCGATCCATTTACCCTGAGCGTCTCGATGGGTTGCAGGCACCAAAGCCAAAAGCGCCTCTGGCAGTTGTGCGAGAACATTTTGTTTGGCCAATGCACCCAGGTAGCCTGAGTCTTGTGCAAAGAACACATCGGCTTTGCTTTGTGCACCTTCTGAAAGCAGTCGCGTGGCGAGGTTTTGTGTGCTTTTGTCGTAACGAACGTCAACTTTAATACCGGTACGCTGAGTGAATTCGGTTAATAGAGGTTCAATGAGGACTTGGCTGCGCCCCGAATACAGTGTGATGCTGTCGCGTTGTTCATTTTTTGTCGCCGCCACTGCATCAGTGGGTTCTTTGATGGGTTTTGTTTCATTTTTGCTGCAGGCAGCCAGGGCCAATATAATACCCAAAAGCGGTACACGGCGCAGAATCATTTGAGGGAAGAGCATTTTAAGATCCTTTGGATTGGGATCTTTTGCGGTTTCGAGCGCAAAAAATCCGCTATTTGGGGCCTCACTATGCGGGCATAAGCGGGAAGTCAACGGTGGCTCCGGTCTCAAAGGGCTGTTTTGCGGCTATTTTTGCCAAGCCAACCCATTGAAATAAATGGAATTTTAAAAAAGCACACATTTAATTGAAAATGAGAATGATTCTCAGTTGCAATTCTATGAGGAAGTCTATAGACCTGCATAGCTTTTTATGAGAATGATTCTCAAAATCAACTTGCAAAGGTTAAGGGATATATAAAATGTCTACTATTAAAACTCGTTGGCTTTTTACTTTATTGATTTCAGGGCTCTTGGCGCTTAGTGCCGGTTGTCCAGCTCCTGAGGACACCCACGATGACGGCCATTCCGATGGTCACGACGATGGTCACTCTGATGGTGATGATGATGGTGATTCCGACGGCAACACCGATGGCAACACCGACGGCACCACCGACGGCACCACCGACGGCAATACCGATGGCAATACCGATGGCAATACCGATGGCAATACCGATGGCAATACCGATGGCAATACCGATGGTACTTCTGCTGATGCTGGTAACGCTGATGGTTCTACTGACGGCTCTACCGATGGCAGCACTGACGGGTCCGAGAGTGATGCAGGCGTAGCGCCAGTGGCCGCCACGATGGATTACACCTACCCCAGCACCTACGGTGGTGACTGTGATGGTGAAGACAGTGTTTATTACGGTGGTCAAACTTACCGACAGATCATCATTTCTACCATCAAGCAATATTTGAAAACCTTGAATGCAGGAATCGATACGAGTAACTCCACCGCTACCGATGTTCGAAGTGCTTTAGATCTGCACATCGATGCCGACTCATCCATCGAAGCCAATCCCATCGCTATTGGTTCCACCGGAGATTACACCGACTACGTGCAAACCACATTGGGCGATTTCGCTGGTGCTGGCAGCAGCCCTGCTTCCAAAATGGCTGGTAAGGACAACAACTGCAAGTCCACTGGCACCAATGGCGAAACAATCATCCACGTTGATAACATCATCGCACAAGCCGGTAATGCTTGTGACACTGACGCCGAAACCGCTGAAGGTGCCATCACTGCCATGATCGGTTGGGGCGCCACCACCAGCCCAACCGCATTGGTTGACGAATGGTTCCAAGCCGTTGCTGATGCTGCTGAAGAACGCTCCATCAACGGTGTTGCTGTCTATGACCCAACAGTGGCTGTGGATGATCGCGAAGATAGTGATAAACTTCCGATTTACGTGACCGCTACTGGGCTTGATTACCAACAACTGTTGCAGAAGTTCTTGTTGGGCGCGGTAACGTTCTCTCAAGGCGCTGATGACTACTTGGATCAAGGCTTGAACGCATCCAACGCACAGAGCCAGGGCAAATGTTACTCAAGCTTGGCTCACAAGTGGGACGAAGGTTACGGTTACTTTGGTGCAAGCCGTTACTACGGTCAGCAAACCGACGCCGAGAACAAAGCAGGCTACAAAGACCAAGACCTTGACGACAAGCTCAATTTGGAAACTGAGGCTAACTACGGTCACTCCGTCAATGCAGCAAAGCGTGACATCGGCGCGACTGTGGCGACAGATTTCACCGCTGGTGCATTCGACGCGTTTAAGGCCGGCCGTGACCTCATTGCTGGTGCAGGCGACACTTTGACCACTGACGAAATGACTGAACTCGAAGGGTATCGTGATGCTGCGATCTCCAACTGGGAAAAGGCCATTTCTGCCACGGTTGTTCACTATATCAACGATGTGTTGGCCGACATGGACAAGTTTGGCACCACCGGCGATGACGGCTACAGCTTCACCACCCACGCCAAGCACTGGGGTGAGTTGAAGGGCTTCGCAATGTCCTTCCAGTTCAACCCTTATTCCCCAATGTACGGAACAGCCGACGGTGAGACCACGACTCACTTCGAAAACTTCCACACTAAGGTGGGTACGGCGCCTGTGTTGAGCACAGACACTCCTGAAAACATTGCAGCTTACAAAACTGCACTGGAAGAAGCACGTACGCTGTTGCAAACAGCCTACGGGTTCGATGCAGATAACGTGAGCAACTGGTAAGCGTTAAAAAAGTCACCACCAATCTTAAAATTGGTGGTGGCAGATCCAATCCCATTTGGTAAGTCGAATGGGATTGGTTGTTTGAGAGAATGAAAACTCACCCGGTTCAACAGACATTGGTGGGATTCGAAACCACTTAAGGAGAGTCGCAATGGCGAAACTTTTTGGGAAGCAACGAACGAGCACTTCAGGCTCGTTCGTTTTCGTTTTAGGCCTAACCACTTTATGTTTCTTAGGGGCCTCTTGTACCAACCTGGGCGATGTTGTTGAGGGCAATGTGACTGAGACCGGTGACGGCTCGGGTGATGATGCAAATAACACCAACAATAACAACGGGACCAACCCCGACTCGACACACCCAGCAGACAAGGTTGATTTAGAGGCCATTCTCACCAGCTTGGCTGAAAACGTCATCCTGCCAGTTTATCAAGAATTCCACACCGCTGCGTTGGCTTTGCAAACCACCGCAGACGATTATGCTGCAGCCGTCGCCAGTGACAGCAGCGGGGCTGACGAGCTTGCCGCTTTAAAAGAGGCATGGAAAACTGCCATGGCAGCTTGGCAACAGGCCGAAATGCTACAAATCGGCCCAGCCGGAAGCTCGAGTAAAACCATTGCTGGAGATAACATTCGAGATGAAATTTATTCCTGGCCGACCGTGAACTCTTGCCGCATTGACCAGGAGCTGGTCGAAGCCGTCTATGACGCCTCTGGCTTTTTTAGTGATGAGCTCGTTAATGTGTACGGATTGGACGCCATCGAATACTTGGTGTTTGAACAAAGCGCTCAAAACACTTGTCCAAGCGTGGTTCATTTGAACACCAGTGGTGCTTGGAGCGCCATGAGTGACGCAGACCTGAAGTCTGGGCGCGCAAGCTACAGTAAATCTCTGGCAGCCAACCTTGTGACACGCGCCAACGAATTGGTGAATCACTGGTCATCTGAGGATGGCAACTTTGTCGAAGATTTGGCAAAAGCCGGTGAAAGTGGTTCCATCTACCAAACACAACTAGAGGCCCTTAACGACGTCTTTGCGGCCATGTTCTTCTTAGATACGACCATCAAGGATAAAAAACTGGCCATTCCCGCGGGACTCCATACATCCTGTGAGGGCGTTTGCCCCGATAAGGCGGAGTCCCAATGGGCCCACGTGTCTAAAGAAAACATCGTTTCCAACCTCAAAGCTTTTCAACGCACGTTTCACGGCGGCTTGAATCCGGCAGACGATGTTGGCTTTGATGATTTTTTGGTGGAGTTGGGCTATGACGACTTAGCTCAAACCATGACCGACGATATCGCTTCGGCCATTGCTGCCACCGAAGCCATTAGCGGATCTCTCAAAGACGCTCTTAATGATGATTATGACGGCGTGAAAGCCGCTTATGATGCGGTCAAAGCTGTAACCGATAATCTCAAGGGTGACTTTGTGACCATTTTGGGCTTAACCATCCCTGCTGAGGGTGCGGGTGACAGTGATTAATGCATTAAGGTGTTGAGTCTTGAACCACTTCTCGACCATTAGTGAAGCCATTTTAGACCCTTTTCTCTCGTTGTTTGATCCGGAGAAAAGGGTTTTTTGGCCTTTTTTGGTCGCTAGCTTGGTCTTGGCGTTGTGGGTGGCGGTTAAAGAGCGACGAGAACGATCTCTGCGTTCTTTTCTCACTTATCTTTTTCCCATGAAAATCTGGTTACATGATTCTGCCCTTTTGGATTATCGTTTACTTTTCGCAAAAGCTTTACTGCGGCTCGTCTTGATCACGCCATGGGCCATGTCGGCTTTCGGCTTATCCGTTTGGTGGGTGGGCATTCTCAATAAGAATTTTGGTGTCGTGTCGCCGGTATCCATGGACAAAACCCAAATCATGGTGCTTTACACCCTCATCCTGTTTATCGGCTGGGACCTGAGTCGCTATGTTTTGCATCGGTTATTGCACACGGTACCTTTTTTATGGGAGTTTCATAAAGTCCATCATTCTGCCGAGGTACTCACCCCTTTTACTTTGTATCGCAGTCATCCCGTAGAAAGCATGCTGTATGCGCTCAGAGGCGTTTTGGTGGTGAGTGCCATAACGGGAACGTTTTTTTACTTCTTCAAGTCGCAAGCCATTCAATACGAAGTCTTGAGTGTCAACGTACTGGGCTTCTTTTTTAACTTCACAGGCGGGAACCTTCGTCACTCCCATGTCTGGCTTTCCTATGGAAAAAAATTCGAGCACATTTTTATCAGCCCCGCGCAACATCAAGTGCACCACAGCGTAGACGAAGAGCACTTCAACAAAAATTACGGAACGTGGTTGTCTGTTTGGGATTGGCTGTCGGGGACATTGTATGTCACCAGCGAAAAAGAGGGTTTACGTTTTGGTTTAAGTGAGGCAGAACTGAACCACGATCCTCATCGAGTGGGATCGATTTTGGTGTTTCCTTTGTGGGCAGGAATTAAACGATTGTGGCCCCAAAAACTACCCGTCAAAAGGTAAGAATTGATGGTAATCATGAATTGTGTTCGTTTGGTTTTTGGAGCCTGTTTATGTTTTTGGGTGGCTGGCGTCAACTTGGTTCACGCTGAAGAGGCTTCAGATGCCGGTGTGTCTAACGATGGGGCAAAAAGTGAAACGAGTGAGGCTAATCAAGAAAGCACGGATGCAGGTCCCGACGTCAATAATGAAGCGCTAACCAATGAGACGGAAGAGAATTCTCAAGACGCCACTGATGCAGGCCCTTCAGTAAAATCTGAGGAAGCCTTGGTGGTGGTTGACGTGGAAGAAGCGCCATCGCCGAGCGAAGCACCGGTTGCACCGGGCGGTTTTGATCTTTCCTTGGACACAGTGTCTATTATCGGTGACAGGGAACGTCTGCGAAAAGCAGTGGGCTCGGGACATGTTATTTCTGAAGAAGAATTAGAACGATTCGAATACGATGACATCCATCGCGTGTTGAACCAGACCCCGGGCGTCTATGTGCGCGGTGAGGATGGCTATGGCCTTCGGCCCAACATTGGCTTGCGCGGTGCCAACTCGGATCGGAGTGCTAAGGTCACGTTGATGGAGGATGGTATTTTGCTCACCCCGGCACCTTATTCTGCCCCTGCGGCTTATTATTTTCCGCTCATGGCACGTATTTCTGGGGTTGAGGTGTTTAAGGGGCCGGCCGCTATCCGGTATGGACCCAACACCATCGGTGGTGCGCTCAATTTCCAGACGCGTCAAATTCCACGAGCACCTTCAGCCGCCATTGATTTTGGATACGGCATGGAGAACTTTGGCCGTTTACAAGGATATGCCGGCACCAGCGGAGGCAATTGGGGCGTGTTGGTGGAAGGGGTTCACCTACAGTCCGACGGCTTTAAGCAGCTCGACAACGGTGGCAACACCGGTTTCGACCGCAATGAGGTTTTGGCCAAGGCGCGGTACCACACAGATCCGGGTGGCGAATTGTATCACCAGTTCGACGCTCGGTTTGGTTATGCCACCGAACTTTCCAATGAAACCTACTTAGGTTTGACCGATGCTGACTTTGATGCTTCGCCGTATCGGCGGTATTTGTCGAGCCAAATGGGGCAAATGGATTGGAACCGCATGCAAATGCGTTTGGGGTATTACTTAGCCCAAGAGGAGTTTTTCGATTTGCAGTTGGTGGGTTACCGGCATAATTTCTCGCGGGACTGGCGCAAGCTCAACAGCTTTCGCGGGGCGGCACTGAGAGATGTTCTGTCTGATCCTGATGCTGGTCAAGCCGCTGTATACGCGGCGATTTTAAAAGGCGAAGAAGATGCCACCAGCGATGACCAAATTTTACTCATTGGAACCAATGGGAGGGTTTTTGTCTCTGAAGGCCTGCAGTTGGTGAGTCACTTTCGACCCACCTGGGGCCCAATCGAAAATGACATTGAAGTGGGTTTACGTTTTCACCACGATGAGATTCAGCGCAATCATACGGAAGATGGCTACTGGATGATTCAAGGTGACTTATTACAAGAAGAGCAGCCCACCCAAACCGTCACCAGCAATATAGGGTCGGCTCGGGCATGGGCGTTTCATCTCTATGACGAGATGACTTGGTCGAAATTAATGGTCGCTCCTGGATTTCGCTTTGAATGGATTAACACCGAATTTGTCAATCGACTTGAAGGGACCAGCCAGGACAATTTGAGTGTTGTTTTGCTGCCTGGAGTGGGTCTGCATTACGAACTAACACCGTGGTGGGGGTTGTTGGGTGGCGTACACAGCGGGTTTAGCCCGGTGTCGCCAGGTCAGCCTAAAGATGTGAATCCTGAGCAAAGTGTCAATTACGAAGCGGGGACGCGTATTGCTTGGCAGAAAACCCAGATGGAGATGATTGGATTCTTTAATGATTATTCCAACCTGACGGGTGAGTGCACCTTCTCTAGCGGATGTGCCGATCAGTTGCTCAATCAACAATTCAATGGTGGACAGGTACACGTTTACGGACTCGAAGCGGTCTTGGGTCAAGAGGTGCGGGGCCCCTGGGGAATGAATCTATTAGGCAAGGCTCTTTACACCCTCACCCTTTCAGATTTCAAATCCAGTTTTTCCTCTTCAAATCCCCAATTTGGTGAAGTGGAAGAGGGGGACGCTTTGCCCTACGTCCCGGAACACCAGGCGACTTTACTGGGCGGGATCCAATGGGCGCCATGGGAGCTTAATTTTTCGGTGTCTTACCTGGGAGAGATGCGAGATGTGGCTGGGCAGGGTGAAATTAGTGATATTGAGCGTATCAATGCGCGCTGGGTCACCGATCTCACCTCCAGTATTGAAGTGATTGACAACCTTCACTTTTATCTTACCATCAACAACCTGTTCGATGAGCCCTACATGGTGGCCCGCAGACCCTATGGGGCGCGTCCGGGCCGACCTTTTCAAGCCCTGATGGGTTTGAAATACCGCCTGGGTGAATAAAATTTGGAGGGCACGGTCGTAGCCCTGTATTGAAGTGACTCGACTTCACAAGGGAGGACCCCACCATGCCTGATGGCGCTACAACTATGTCTTTGGGAGAATTGATGTCCCAGGGTGGAACGACCATGGTTCCCATTTATTTGTGCTCCATTGCTGGATTAGCGGTTTTCATTCGTAAATTTTTAGAGTTTCGCCGGGCACGCCTCAAAGATCTGAAGTGGTTGGAACCGGTTTTGAAGCTGGTGGGGTCGGGTAGCTATGATGACATACCCCAAGCGTACAACGGCTCGCCTCATCCTGGAACCCGTGTGGTCCAAGCAACGGTGAAGGCGCTTCAAGAAAAACCAGAGCATGCCGAAGCGGAAGCCCGTCGCGTGGCGAGTTTAGAGATACAAAAACTCGAAAAAAACCTAAATGTCCTCTCTTTTTTAGCGCAGGTCGCTCCTTTGCTTGGCTTGTTGGGCACCGTGTTGGGCATGGTTGATCTTTTCATTCAATTGCAAAGCGCAGGACAAGGCAACGTGGCAGTAGCGGAGTTGTCCTCTGGGATTTGGAAAGCCTTATTAACCACCGCGGCAGGTTTAACGGTCGCAGTTCCAGCTCTTGCCGCGCACAGCTATTTGGCAAGTCAAATTGACAGACTTCGACTGCAGGTGAGCAACTTAATTCAGCGCGTTCTTTATGTGGCCTCGAAGCCCCAGGTTTAACCCGTGATGGAATTTGAAACCAGGCAACGTGTGACGCCGAACATCAATCTTTCAGCGCTCATCGATGTGGCGTTTATTTTGGTAATTTTCATTGTATTAATTGCTAATTTTAACCGCATTGGGGAACTCGACGTGGCGCTGCCTGAAAGCGACGCTGAGGGCGAAGTGGATCCCAAAGCGCTGATGATTTCCATTCCGACTCAAGGCGCAGTCAAGATTCAAGATAAGCTCATTCCTCTTGAGCAGGTGAGGACGGAGCTTAGCCGGTTGCAGGTTCGCTTTGACAAGGTGTTGATTATGGCCGATCAAGAGGCGTCGGTTCAGCGGGCGGTGCAGATTCTCAGCGACGCGCAGGCGATCGGATTCAAATCGGTGAGCATTGCCACTGAAAATGCTGGTCAAGCGGTGCCATAATGCGTGGTTGGTGGCTGCCCACATTACTGGCTTGTATGGCTCACGGGGCTTTTTCCGTTTTACCGGTGCAAATCGGTACTCCTAACAAAGTGAAAAAGCCAGATGTGACGTTTCAGTTTTCACCGCCGCCACCTCCACCTGTCGCGGAACCACCGAAGGTGACACCCCCACCCAAGCCCAGGCCGTTAAAAAAATTGAAGAAACGGGTCGTAACAAAACCACCCCCACCTCCAGAACCTCAAGAAGAACCTGAGCAAGAACCGGTTGAGGACATCGCAGAGCAAGAACCCGACGAAAAACAAGCAACCCCTCAAGCACCCATACAAGCCAAAACGGTAGAACAAAAACCCAGGGCTAAATTCGATCTTCGTGCATATGGCAAACAAATCCACCAGCTGGTGATTCAGCATCGGCGTTACCCACGCGCAGCCAGACGCTTGGGGTTGGAAGGTAAAGTTCTGGTAAAAATATCGGTGCAGAGAAACGGCCAGCTGGCTGAAGACCCCATCATTTACCAGTCTTCGGGACAAAACGTTCTAGATAAAGAAGCTTTGCGCATGGTTAGGGCGGCCACCCCACTGCTGCCGTTGCCCAATGAATTTGAAAAAGAAGCTGCGTCATTGATGATTCCAGTGCAGTTTTCGCTTCGGAATTAACCAATTAAGAGGCCCCATCTCGATCAGACAGAAATGAGCGTTTTCCTCGCGCTTCTGCTAAATTAGTCATGCGAGGAAAGTATGATTTTCATTCGATTGTCGTTCCTAATTCTATTATGCCTGGGTTGCGCTCGCTCGAGTACCGTCAAACAAAAATGTAACAATCCCACTGACTGTCCTCCGGAGCTTACTTGCAGTGATGAGGGCATTTGTGTTGCGGTGCCACTGACGGGTCTGGATTCGCCTCAGGGCGAAGTGGATGCGGGTCAGCCGCCCACAACGGTTTTTGATGCGGGCCATGCTGACCCTTCAGTCTTCGATGCGGGTCAGGCCTGTGAGCCTTGTGATACGGGGTATGAGCTTGGAGCGGATTGTGCCTGCGTGGATGTGGATGAATGCGCTGAAGGTACAGATGACTGTCACGTCCAAGCCAGTTGCAATAACCTCCCCGGCTCCTTTGAGTGTATTTGCAAGGGAGGCTACGAAGGAGATGGGCGCAACTGCACGGACATTGATGGGTGTGCAAGCCAACCCTGCTTTGCGGGTGTCATTTGCACCGATGTGGCCGCGCCCGGCGAAGGATTCAGCTGTGGTGACTGCCCCGTGGGGTATGAAGGTAATGGTGAAAATTGTACGGACATCGATGGTTGTGCATCCGAACCCTGTTTTCAAGGTGTGGTTTGCACCGATGTGGCCGCGCCCGGCGAAGGCTATGTCTGTGATCCGTGCCCAGCTGGGTATGATGGTGACGGGGTGAATTGCAACGATATTGATGAGTGTGTCGACAGCCCGTGTGGTGCCCAAGCAACGTGCAGCAACTCTCCGGGAACCTACGCGTGTGCCTGTGACACAGGTTATGCGGGTGATGGCATCAACTGTTACGACATTGACGAATGCTTGGAGGGTGACTTTACTTGCGGAGATAATTCCGTCTGTGAAAATGCATCAGGAACATACAACTGTGTTTGCAACACCGGCTATTTTGATGATGGCTCAGGCGTTTGTACGCCCCACCAAAACTGTGATGCGGGACGCTATGTGCTCAGTGAAGGAACGGCCAATGATGATCGGGTCTGTGAAACATGTACCACGGGGTCATTTTCAACCACACTGAATGCCACACAGTGCAGCACGTGGACCACATGTGAAGCCGGAAGCCTGGTGTCACAGGAAGGCACAGTAAGTACCGATCGCACGTGTTCTCCATGCCCCACGGGCGCGTTCTCTACCGAAGCCAATTCTACGGCCTGTGAAGCCTGGTCGGTGTGTGGTCTTGGCGAGTACCAGGCCACGTCGGGCGATGCATCCCAGGATACCGTTTGTGACGATTGTGGCGAAAACACGTACCAACCCCTCGAGAGTAATAACAATGGTGTTGATTCTTGTTTGACTTGTGCCGATGGTTACGAGTCGGGGATTGCAGCCTCTTCTTGTACAAACATTAATGAGTGCCTGACCGACACATTCACGTGTCCGACTCACAGCACTTGCGTGGATACTGATGGTGATTACGACTGTCCATGTGACGAGGGCTATGAGCCTCAAGGCGAAGAATGTATTGAAATCGATGATTGCCCAGACGACCCTCTTAAAATGGATCCAGGGGTGTGTGGGTGTGGGGTGGCCGACACCAACAGCGATGGGGATAGCGCGCCCGATTGTATTGATGACTGCCCCAACAATGCTGATTTTGAAGAATATGGTCCCTGCGGGTGTCTTGCTTGTCAGGATGATGCCGTTTGCGAACCTGTGACCGGCGGTGATTTTACCAAAGTGGCTGGCGAAGACTGCGACAACGATTGCGCTCCCAATACCGTGGGTGGTTCAAGCTCCAATGCCCAGGTCATCGGTCCCACATTATTGGGCGAGGGGTGGCATGGCTACATCCAAGACTACTACTGGGAAGACTACGGTTGTACGCAAAGTGCAGCGGGGGTGAGTGGCGGTGATGCCCAAGGGTATGCGGTGACGGGAGATGGAACGGCGGGTTGTAACGCCCATGTGTTTCAGTGCGTGACCCTTCCCAGTTTTGACGCGGACTTAAACCAAGCAACCTTGACGTTTACCTATACCCTCTACGAAGCGTTTTCAGAGCAAATTGGCAGGCTGGTGATCGGTGGTTCTTGCGAGACGAGTCCGACCGATGGCTTTACCGAAGACTGGATGCCTTATGGCGCTGACTGGTTATTTTCCTCCATTTTGGACCCCACTGTCGACACTTCTTCGTCGGCTTCTTTTGACCTGACGGCTGAATTGGCTGCATCAGGCGGGCAAGAAATTAGCATTGGGTTTTACCTGCAAGATGCATGGGATGGTTATGGCGTAAGTTGGTTTCTTTTTGACGACGTGCAATTGGAGATTACGGGCGAAGGTTGCACCGAGTTGCCGCTCTGCAGCGACGCCTCTGACGAGCGATGTTACAGCCCTTGATCAATCGAGGGCGCTCAATGCAATCTCAGAAAGTGCCTTTGCAATTTTGACGGCTTCTTCATCGGTAACGCAAGCGAGTGGAAACGTATAGAGCACCGAACCCAAGGGGCGAAGCAATACTTCGTTATGAGCCAAGCAAGCGGCGCGCAGCTTTTCACCGATTCCAGATAAGTAACCCGCGTCTTCTTCTTTGAGCGCCAATGCTACAATGGCCCCTTGATGACGAAGTTCTACCTGGGGATGACTCTTAAGTTCGGGGCTTAAGTTGTCGAGGATGAGCTTACCGATTTCAGTAAAGCGTTCGGGCACGTTATTCTTTTTGAACAATCGCAGGGACGCATTAGCTGCATTACAAGCAATGGGGTTCGCTGTGAACGTGTGCCCATGGAAAAAGGCATCGGCTCGAGAGGGGCTTTTGAAAAGATCGAAGATGCCCTCATGGGTGAGCGTTAAAGCCAAGGGTAGAATGCCGCCTGACAGGCCTTTGCTCAGGCACAAAAAGTCAGGACGAACCTGCGCAAAGTCACAAGCCAGCAAGGAGCCCAGTCGACCGAAAGCCGTGGCTACTTCGTCGGCAATAAAGAAAGTGTTGTGCTCGTCGCACAGTCGGCGCGTGGCTCTTACAAAATCGGCCGAATGAAAATTCATGCCCGCCGCCCCTTGAAGTATGGGCTCTAAAATAACTGCGGCTGTGTTGGGGCCATGTTGTTCCAAGGCCGCTTGCAGCGCTTCTTCGGTGGGGGGAATGCGCACCACTTCAAACAAGAAAGGTTTGAAAGTTTGAAAGAAAGGGTCAGGATCGCTGAGTGACATGGCCCCAAAGGTGTCGCCGTGGTAGCTGTCTTCGAGGGCGATGAAAATGTTTTTGTGGGCTTCGCCTTTTTTGACGGCTGATTGATACGCCATTTTCAAGGCCACTTCCACCGCAGTACTGCCGTTGTCTGAAAAGAACACACGGTTCAAATTGGGGCCCTCAAATCCCTCAGTGTTTTCATTGACCATCTTAACGATTTGTCGAGACAAGCTTGCAGCAGGTTCGTGGGTGCAGCCAGCGAAGAGCACATGGTCGAGCGTCGCGGTTTGGTATTGCAGTGCTTCAATGAGTTCGCCTTGGGCGTGACCGTGTAAAACGCTCCACCAAGAAGAGATGCCATCGATGAGTTTTCGGCCATCGGCCAAGTGCAAAGTCGCATCTTGCGCGGACACCACGGCCAAGGGGTTGGTGTCAATGCCGTGCTGGGTGTAGGGGTGCCAGCAGTGTTCTTTATCCCAGTTAAGCCAGTCCAAGTTCATCGAAAAGCTCCTGTAGCGAATTGGTTTCAAGCCATTGTTGTAAATCTTTGGCATGAAGTTTGTTCGTGTTGTCCAGTTCATAAATGGGGAGGTGTTTGAGCCGTTTGCGCAGCGTTTGTTTGTTGGCGGTATGGGGCGCACCGATCATAAAAAGGGCCAACACTTCAATCCCGTATCGCCGGAGCATTGCCACCGTAAGAAAGGTATGATTCAAAGTGCCCAGCCCGCTTCTTGCACATAAGACCACCGGGAGTTTCAGGCCTTTGAGTACATCCATTTGGTCTTCGGTGTCATTGAGGGGAACGGTGACCCCTCCGGCCAGTTCTAAAGCAGGAAAGGCTGGCGTCTGGTGCAAAACTTCAGACGTTCGGTTCAGCATTTCGGATAAGGATAAGTGTCGGCCTTCGGCCTCAGCGGCCTGATCGATAGATGCGGGCAGTTCGTAATGGAACAAGGGTGACTGGGGATGAATGCGGTCGGCATTTGAAAGTTGGCGCACGGTTTGGCTGTCGCAAATATCCCCGGTTTGAACGGGTTTGATGTAGGTGCTGTCGATGCCCTGTTTGGCAAAAGCATTTTGCAGCAATGCGGACACCAATGTTTTTCCTGCATCGGTATCGGTACCTGCCACCACCAAGCCTCGAGGCTTTCCTGCTGGGTTTTGTGGCAAGGTGATGGTTTGTGCCCGTGTATCTTTAAGCAATTGAATGAGCCGATCGTAATCTTCTCGTTGGTGATTGGCGTGACACATAACGCGCAGTCTTGAGCTTTTTTGAGGTACCGTGGGAGGCCGAATGGCGCGAATGTCAAAACCTTGTTCCTGACACAGGGATGCGATCCGCAGCGTTTCAGCTGTGTCGCCAATGACAATGGGAACAATGGGCCCGATGCCCGATGCTTGTAGGTGGGTTTGTTCGCCCAATTGTTGTCGCAAATAAGCCGCATTGTCCAATACATGATGGCGTCGTTGGGGCTCTTCTTGCAACAGGTTGAGGGCACCATGCAGGGCGCCCGCAATGAGCGGGGAGACGCCAGTGGTGAAGACAAAAGCGCGACCTTGGTTGATCACCCACTCTCGGCTGGATCGGTGTAGGCCCAAAAAAGCACCCGCAGCCCCCAAGGCTTTACCGCCACCAATGAGATGACCCATGATTCGCGGGTGTTCAAAAATGGACTCAGGAAAGATGCCCGTCGCATGGGCGTGATCCACGAATAAGTGAATGTCGAACTCTTCTGCAAGGCTGAGCAAGTCATGGAGCGGTGCCAAGTCAGCGTCCATAGAGAAATAGCTTTCTGTGTAAAGCCACAACCGGCCTTCGTGCCATTGTCGAATCTTTCGAGCTTGTCGTTTGAGATCTTCCAGATTTAAGTGCTCATAAATTTGTTTGGTAGCACCACTGGAACGAATGGCATCAATGAGGCAGGCGTGATTGAGGGCGTCGCTGAGCACCACATCGTCTTTTTTAACAAAAGCGGACGTGAAGGCCATCACTGCATGCCAGCCACTGGTGACCAATAAAGTGGATTCAAGACCCATCATGGTGGCGCATGTCTCTTCCACTTGCGCATGAACAGAGTGATTGCCTCGTAAAAGTCTTGAGCCACCACTGCCCACGCCAAAGGATTGGCCTGCTTCGTGGGCGGCTTTTAGAAGACTGGGTTCGTTTTTAAGGGATAGCGTGTCGTTCGAGGTGAAATCTACACCTTGCGGAAGGTCGAGCTTTCGGCGAAGTTTTTGTTGCTCGAGCGATTGAAGCTTTTTCTCAACCCAGGTATGCATGGGCGTCTTCCGAAATCTCTTGGGATTGTTTTTTTCCGATTTGGATGAGTTGTGCCGGTGCACTTATTGGAGATAGAGGTGTCTGCGATGCTGGGGGCTCCACACTTTCAACAGTATTCAGATTGGCGTTGCGGGGGCGGTTCTGTTCCAGTTTGGAGAGGCCTAGTTTTTGGAATAGTATTTTGTCCGAATCGGGTTTGTTGTTATCTGTAGTGAGAAGACGATCCCCTGAGAACACAGAGTTGGCGCCGGCCATAAAGCACATGGCCTGCGCTTCTTCACTTAATTTTTCGCGGCCTGCGGACATACGCACCCAGGATTTGGGCATGAGAATTCTGGCGGTGGCCACGGCCCGAACCAGCTCTACCCAGTCGATAGGGGTCACGTTTGCCAAAGGCGTATCTTTAATGGGCACCAATACGTTAATGGGTACTGACTCTGGTTGTGGTTCTAAATTCGCCAGTTGCTCCAAGAGACCAATGCGATCGCTTTGTTCTTCACCCAGGCCTAAAATTCCGCCACTGCATATTTTCATGTCAGCATTGCGCACAGCCTCAAGCGTGTCTAAGCGATCTTGATAGGTTCGCGTGGTGATTACTTTTGAGTAATACTCTGGTGAAGTGTCGAGATTATGATTGTAATAGTCTAGGCCCGCTTCCTTGAGTTCGTCGGCTTGTTTTTGAGTGAGCATGCCCATGGTCGCGCAAGACTCTAGGCCCTCGTCTTTAATCGCCCGAATCATGGCTTTGACACTTTGCAGGTCTTTGTCGTTACGAAAACTACGCCAGGCTGCACCAATACACAATCGATCGGAACCCGCTTCTCTTGCTTCTTTGGCTGCAATTTTTACTTCTTCCAGCCCAATGAGTTTGCTTTTCACTTTTCCAGGTTTGTGGTGCGCGGACTGCGAACAGTAACCACAATCTTCGGCACAGCCCCCTGTTTTCACGCTCAATAAAGTAGCGCATTGAATTTTGCGAGAGTCTTGGTGTTCGCGGTGTACCTGCGCTGCTTGAAAGACCAACTCTAAGAGGGGCTGGTTATAGATTTTTTCAATTTCTTCACGTGAGAATTGGGTAACATTGGCCATGGCAAAAACCTCGTATATTTCCTTATAGGCAATCCGACTTTATCTGGGAATTCAAATGGGTCTTTCAATGCAGAGCGTCAGAGCTAAAAAACTCTTAAAGCCATATAAAACAGGTGGTTATGTTGGTTGCTGTCCATTTCTCAGCGGTTGCATCCTTTTGCTGTAGGACTTATTTTGTGAATTTGGGAGGCTTCATGCCCATTGTGCCCTTTGAAAATAATAATCAAGCACATGCCCGTTTGGCTGAACTGCAAAAACGGACACGCCCCCATTTGCCCAAACCATCGGTGTTGGAGGTGGCACATTTCCACACGAAATTCTTAAAAAATGCAAAAGAACACGGCCACTGGATTTTTGTGCACAATGATAAATGGGTGGGCTATGCCGATGCCATGATTCCTTGGTGGTGGTCTGCAACCGATGCGTTGATGGTGCGAATTGGGGTGCACCCTCAATACCGCCATCAGGGCATTGGGACCCAACTGCTCAAACACTTGGTGAACTTCGCCCAAAATAAAAATTGTATTTCCTTGGGGGGAGATGTGTTTGATTTAAACCCGGAAGAACTGCGCTTCGTAGATAAATACGGTTTTGAACTAAAACAAAAAGATACATGCAGCATTTACGATACGACAAACCCCATATCAAAAACCTTGAAAGACACCTACCAGCATGTGTGTGCCTTAGGTGTTGAAATTATTCGTGGAGACGAATTGATTCGCCGACGTCCTGATCAGTGGCAAAAAATGTGGTGGGCGTTCGAAACAGAAACAGTGGCTGACGTGCCTTGCCCCAGTGAACGCAAACCCATGTCGTTTGAAAAATGGCAGGCCCGTTTGTCTTCGCCCAGTTTCAGCCCACGAGAATTTTTCTTCGCTTTTGATGAGGATCGGTTGGTGGGCTTATCGGGAGGGGTGATTTTTCCGGGGGAGCCCAGCAAGGGCGGGGTGCACTTTACCGGCGTTTTAAAGTCGCATCGGCGAAAGAATATTGCCACTGCACTTAAGGTGGCAGCGACGCAACATTTAATCGATGCTGGTGTTCAAGAAATCGTGACCAACAACGAAAAAGACAATCCCATGTTGAAGTTGAATGAAGCATTTGGCTTTGTGCCCGCTTACGCTTGTATGTTTTTTCAAGCGAATGTGGCGGCATTGCACCAGCAACTGACGGATTAAGAAATCACGAAATTAAACGTGCCTTTCTCTGCACCTGGCCCATCGGCGCTCAAGACCACGGCTCGATCCAGGCTGGCCCAGGGGTCGCCGGAAATGTAGGGATCTCCGGCAAAATACAGCTGGCTGGTGAGTTTTAAGTTGTCCCCCACCCATACTTTGACATGAATGTGCATGGGCCGAAAAGTGCCCCCATTGAGATACCAGCCAGGTTTTTTGGTGTGAAAACTGTAACGGCCTTCGGCATCGGTGGCGGTTTGCCCGCGATAACGCATTTCACTGGAGGTGTTATCGTAGTCAACGGAGTCTGAATCCACCAAATCCGCCACGGGGACATCGGTGGGATCGGCATGCCAAATATCGACCACGGCATTGGGAATGGGGTTACAATCGAGATCGAGCACGCGCCCTGAGAGTGTTAACTCGGTGCCGGCATCGCCATACAGATCGAGTTCTGAGCGCACGGGAACATTGGGGCGGTAGAAGGGCCCTTCAATATCGTTTGCGGTCTGCTCGCAGTCGATGAGGTCTTCAGGGCCAGCATCGTCGCCGTGGTTGGTGGCTTGTTCGCCACCAGCGTCGTTGATTACCTGAGAGGTTTGGGAGTTACCAGCATCAAAACGTGCAGTGGTTGTTTCTCCCCCATCTTGTTGCCCCGAAATTTTGCTTTTGGGTTTGCGGTTGGACGGACAGCCCAAGACGAGTGTGCCCAAGCCGATGCCCGACGCTTTTAAAAAATATCTTCTGGTTGATTCGTTCCAAGGTGCCATGGTGCCATCCTTTGACTCAAGCGTACCGAACCCAGTCACCCACGGCAAGAGAGGGCAGATGAAAACATAAACAAGATGGTTTCATTTTTTAGGACTTCGTTGCGCCATTAATGAACGGAGTAATATAATGGTGAATCACGGTTTCAAAGTCTTCTTGAACTTTGGGATGGGTCTCAAAAGGTGCGCGACCAATGGCCATCATGTAGGCGTCGTATATCAAGACGAGGGATTTAGAAATACGCATCAGTGACTCACCGGTCTCTGTGACGCCAAAACTGGAGAGCATTAAGCTGAACCGCTCTGCAAAATGATCAAGGACTTCTTCATGGCGGTCCCGAAGATGCGGGTCTGAGCGCAAAGCGAGCTGCACCGGACTGATCCATTGCTCTTGGTGCATGCCCAGCCGAAGCTTGGTGTTAAACTCATGAATGATTTTCTCAGCGGGTTGCCCCCTCAGGCTTTCTTCGATGCAATGGGTGATGGCTTTGTTTTGTTCCTCAATAAATATATCGGCGAGCAAACTGCACACGGCACGTTTGTTGGGATAGTAACGGTAGATGGAGGTTTGTTTGATACCTGCGGCCTGTGCGATTCGCTTGATGGTCGTTTCTTCATAACCATATTGGGCGAGCATTTTTTGGGTGGCAATGATGATCTTTTCCACGCGTTCTTGGGAGCGGGATTGGCTGGGCCGGCTTCTTTCGGAGGGTTGCATACAAAAATTTCGTTTCAGTTGGCATTGAGCGCGCAAAATTAAAATGAACGATCTTCATTTTAATAGCATGGATTAATGGGTTTTGCCTGTGATCAATCGGCTAATTACCTGATTTTAATAAATTAGCATTAACATGAATAAGCCTCACTTTTAGGTGCCCTCTAAGTGGCTAATTTTAATGAGAAATTTTCAAAAAAAAGCAGGCCTAAAAGTGAATGTGAAAACGCTTCATGTTAACTTTTCTGGGTTGAAATAAACGATGGTCCCATCTTAGGGCCGCCTCAGAGGAAAACCTCATGTATCAATCGAGACTGCTCGCCTTTTTCTTATTTCTTGTTTCCTTCGGCATGGGCACTGCTAATAAAGCCCAAGCGCAATACAGTACGGAACATTACATACCGCCGCTGTATTATCACGAGCTGAGTGCGGGCAATGATGACACTCCCGTCTCGTATAAAATCTATTTGACCACGATGGTTTCTTCGTCATTCACAGTGTCGATCACCAACGGCAGTGGCAGTAATGTTGCTAGTTACAGCATCTCTAAAACGAGTCCGGGAACGCATGACATTTCGTGCAATTGGCTGGGTGATGGTCAAGCAGAATGTGATTACCTCTACGCAAACCAAACGGGGACCTCTGACGGTCTGAAAGGGCTCCGTTTAACGGCATCACAACCGTTCTACGTTCGTGTCGACGTTGATGCCGACCCCCAAGGGACTTCATTGTCCTCCAAAGGAAGTTTTGCCAAAGGCCAAGAATTTTATGCCGCTTATTTTGTGCATGCGGCAGATGAAAACACGGGCAACTTCATCTCGTTCATGGCTACCGAAAACAGCACCTCCGTAACGGTCACGCCGCCTTCGGGCTGCACTTGGACCGGCAGTACCTCCGTCACCCTGAGCGCCAATCAATCGGCGGTCGTGGCCAACCAAGATTTTTCCAACAACTGCATCGGTACCAAAGTAACATCAGACAAAGACATCGTGGTGGTATCGGGTTCCTGGTCGGGCCGTATTGGCAACAACAGCGCCAATGGGCGTGATATGGGCGTCGACCAGCTCATCCCCGCCTCGGCGTTTGGTACGCATTATTTAATCCACGAAGGCTACCCTTCTGCCTATCCAGGTGCCAAAGCCATTGTGGTGGCGAAAGAAGCCAATACCCAAGTTAGTGTCAATGGCGCTCTACAGACCACCCTCGCAGCGCAAGATTGGTACGAACGGGATTTGAATAACTCACTCGACGCCATCACGGCGAACAAAGACATCACCGTCTACTTCCAGGGCTACCCCACGAGCAATAAGAGTGCCAGTAAGAACCAAGACTTCATGGTGCTTGCCCCCATTGAGGATACAAACAGCGCCGGCGGCAGCACCCATGCCCACCTTGCGGACATGCATCACCTCTACGACAGCAGCGACGGAAACGTGAGTTATTATATTCTCACCCAAGACAACAATGTCGGCGTCACCTTTGATAATTCCTCGACCACGTTGACCAGCTTTGCGTCTAGCCCTGTTTTGAATCGAACGCTTAACGGGACCACTTGGTATTTGTACCGCCGAGTGGAACAAGCGGCGCCTTCCACAGACTACAACGTTTCGTTTGAAAGTAATTCCGGTACCCCCATCCACGTTTGGGCCGGTTTTGGTAAAAACTTAGAAGGGGCCTATGCCAACTTTTCTGCGTTCAAAAGTCCCAATACCGATACCGATACCGATGGTGATGGCGTGAGCGACAGCAGCGACACCGATCCGAACGATGCGAATGTATGCGCCGATGCCGATGGCGACGGTTGCGACGATTGTGCAGTGACGGGCGCTAACGGATCCGGTGGCAGCACCAGCAACGACGGTACGGACACCGACGGTGATGGCCAGTGTGATGCGGGCGATGACGATGATGACAACGACGGTGTTGATGATGTGATCGACAATTGCGTCACGGCGGACTTTGACTTAAGCGCCGATGTGGATGCTGACGGTTGCGATGATGCGAATGAAGACACCGATGACGACAACGATGGTGTGATTGATGACAATGATTCATGTGATGAACCTGTCACGGTCTATTCTGACCCTTTTAATGACTGGTGGACCGATGGTGCAAATCAATCTGTGATTTACGGAGACGGTGGACAAAATGAGAATAGTAACTACATTTTAAGTGGTAGTTTTTATGGTTGGCTAAATGTTCAAAACGGCATCACCAATGTCGATATTTATAATCAAACCTTCGAAGACCTACACGTGGGTTGCGAAGTCACGATTTCCGCTTATATGTTGGCGACTGCTCCGACAGCAAATCTCAACATTACCGTGACAGACAGCAACAACACCGAGCTTCAGGCGCTCACCCCAGCGCTCAATACCTCCTACCAACAAATTGTAATGTCATTTACGGCGACCACGACCACCGCTGATTACGCCATTCATTTTGCCGACACCGGCGGCAATGGCAAAGATTTGGCCATGGAAGATCTGTTGGTTACCCAGTTTTGTGAAGGTGCCTTGCAAACCGATGTTGATGCGGATGGTTGTGATGACACCCATCAAGACAATGACGACGACAATGACGGTGTGGACGACAGCAACGACGACTGCGCCACGGCCGACTTTAATTTAAGCGCTGATTTTGATGGCGATGGTTGTGATGACGCCGATGAAGACACGGATGACGACAACGACGGCGTGGACGACAGCAACGACGACTGCGCCACGGCTGACTTTGACCTAAGCGCTGATTTTGATGGCGATGGTTGTGATGACGCCGACGAAGACAATGATGATGACAATGATGGTGTGGATGACGACGCCGATGATAACGACAACGATCCAAATATTTGTTCCGATACCGATGGCGACAGTTGCGACGATTGCGCGGTAACAGGCCCCAGTGGCAGCGGGGCTGACCCCGCCAACGACGGCACCGACACCGATGGTGATGGCATTTGTGATGCGGGTGACAGCGACAGTGATAACGATGGGATTTTGGATACGGATGAGTGTGATTATATAATAGCGGATGGTTCTTTCGAAGCTTATACGCCGGATGGTCCTGGTCTGGGTGGCTCCTTACCAAACTGGTTTAATTGGAACGAAGGGACTCCCGACTTAAATCAGCAAGGAGGCTATGAGGCACCTTGGTTTAGTTTTCAGACGCCTGTAAGTGGTGACAACTACATAGGTATTGTAAATTTGTATGATGCTAAGGAAGGTCTTTCTCAGGATCTCTCATCTGTAATTGCTTCAGGAACCAACATAACGTGGTCGGTATGGGCAGCATCTGGTGAACATAATATCAGTGTTTACAACATTGAAGGAACGGTAACGCTAGAAATATGGGGTAATGCGAATACAAGTCAAACGGCAACTACCTCCTCCGGTGTACCAACAGGCGCGGTATTAATCGACGAGATTGATATAACCGGTACTGAGATGACACTTTATGAGTCGGCATTTACAGCGCCTTTCGATATAGCAAATATAACAATAAGTATTCGAACAGGTGTTTTCAGTGGAATTATGGTTGATGATTTCTTTATGAGTTTGAATGATTCTGGTGTGTTCTGTGATACAGATAACGACGGAATCTCAAACAATTTAGATACAGATAGTGACGGCGATGGATGTTCTGATGCCTTAGAAGCAGGCTTTACCGATGCAGATGCAGACGGACAAGTAGACGGAACAGGCGTTGACGCGGATGGGCTAGTAACCGGAGGTGATGGGTACACCACCCCTGCCGACAGTGACACCAGTGGGACGCCGGATCACTTAGAAGACACGGTGAGTGTGGCTTGTGCGGTCGACGCTGATGGTGATGGCGTATTTAGCGACGTGGACAACGATGACAGTAACCCCAATGTGTGTGCCGATGCCGATGGTGACGGTTGCGACGATTGTGCAGTGACGGGCGCTAACGGATCTGGTGGCAGCACCAGCAACGATGGCACCGATACCGATGGTGACGGTCAGTGTGATGTTGGCGACCCGGATGATGATAACGATGGTGTGAACGACGGGGTTGATAGTTGCGTTACCGCCGACTTTAACCTTAGTGCCGATGTTGATGGCGACGGTTGTGAC
>MDTD01120066.1_pt1 | contig 31247 bp, 27 predicted proteins | sample 811221 | NCBI WGS metagenome assembly MDTD01 (sample SAMN05326646, study PRJNA326480) | marine metagenome | isolation source: seawater | place: Pacific Ocean: South West | collected 2011
AAAGCCTTTTTTGCGCTCAGTCTCAAAAATTCCAGTTTGTTCCCAGTTTTCAAAGTTATGCTATGTGATAAAAATGGGGAAAGTGGCCCAGATTGCCGCCGTTCGGCTCTGCTAATGAATTTCGAACCTATCCCCAATAAGAAAGATCACATGATTCTATTCACTTTTTCCGAATTTTCGAAACTCATCTCATTGACCGGTGATGCACAATAAATTCATAATCAGTTTGATTAATGTCTCTTTTTGATTTGCGGCTGATTCCGCCACCAGCAAGGTCAAAGCAGCCAAACCGGTATCATTGAAAACCGGCTGCCCGTCAGAATTCAATAATCGGCCATTTCGATGAAGGAAATCCACAAATAAGAATGCACCACTGCGCTTATTGCCATCAATGAATGGATGATTCTTAACCACAAAATACAGGAGATGGGCAGCCTTGGCTTCAATTGACGGGTATGCAGGTTCACCAAAAACGGTTTGATCCAGATTGCCGAATATCCCGGCAAGACTATCAGGCATGGAAGACCGGGCAAACAGGTCAGAAGCCTCCCCCCGAGCCATTAGCTGTTCCTTTAATTCGGCGAGGAACGCCAGGGCATCATCCGGGTCAGGTAAAATTCCACCTGCATGACCTTTAGGGGCCTCCAAAAGTCCTTCGTCATATTGCTGCAACCAAAGAAATGTTTGGGTGTACCGCCCTATGATATCCACCAGTCCCCGCCCCATATCCGTTGCCAGGGAAGGTGAATGAGCCGTTTTCTGAATTAAAGCCAGGGCCTGTTTAAGTTCGGCAGCATTTTGGTCAAATCGCTGTTGGTTTATGGCATATCCCTTGACAAGATATTCTTTCAAGCGCTGAGTGGCCCAAATACGGAACCTGGTTCCTTTTTTTGAGTTGACCCGATAACCGACAGAAATCACCGCATCCAGATTGTAAAATCTAATCTTCCTGCGAACCTGGCGTTTACCTTCTAATCGAACTACCGAGGATTCCTCGGTGGTTGCCGCTTTTTCCAATTCTCCTGATTTATAAATATTTTTAAGATGTAGGCCGATGGTATCAGAATCTTTGCCAAATAGTTCTCCCATTTGGGCCTGCGATAGCCATAAAGTGTCTTTTTCAAGGCGCACCTGAATCTGTGTTTTTCCATCTTCTGTTTGATAAATTTCAATCTGCCCACTTTCAGTCATGGAATTATGCCTTTTTCTTGAGTGGTTGACCTTGCCAGTCTTGAGATAAATGATAACAAAGCATTTGAAAATTCTATGGTAAAAAACCAGATCAACATAATGGGACCAGCTCAATTTGCCAGACAGTGTCTGGCGTTTTGGGTAAGGGGATGCAAGATCCTCTTTTTTCATCGTGTTTGGGAAAACGTAGCTTCAGGAGCTCCACTGGAGATCGCTATTTTTGATTGGTCGGTTTGCACACCGTATTCTGGTTTCCAAACATCCCCAATTCTTGAATCGCCGCATCAGCCTCTATCGTTTCCAGCCACGGAATGCGAAAAAAATCTCATCAAGCCTTTTCCAGAACGCCTGTTCATCATTTACATCTGAAATTGCTTTATTAATAAAAACCATCAATAAAGAAACAACGGTTTATCGTCGAGCAGACAAAAACCGGTCCAAACAATTAGAAAAATTCTGACAGTCCTTCTGCGTCATAGGCGCAGGCCCTTTGGTTTCAATCCCGCTGGACCGCATATCCTCCATCAGGTCCCGGACATAAAGCCGGGAGGTGATGTTCTCCTGCGTGTAAAGCTCTCCCCTTGGGTTCAACGCCGTTCCGCCCTTTGCAATAACTTCAGAGGCCAAAGGGATATCTGCGGTGATCACCAGATCCCCGGCCTGCATCCGCCTGACGATTTCATTGTCCGCAATGTCAAACCCGGCTTTCACCTGGAGGAATTTTATGAAAGGAGACTTCGGAATCTGCAGATGCTGGTTGGCCACCAGTGTCACCGGGACATTGGTTCTGTTGGCCGCCCGAAACAGCAGGTCCTTGATCTTTACCGGGCAGGCATCGGCATCCACCCAGATAGATAGAGAAGGCGCTTGGGCATCCGTCATTGCTTTAGCCCCGGCTGATCTTCTCAGCACAGCCCACGCAAAGGGAGGCCTCGGGCATGATCATCAAGCGCTTGTGGGGAATGGGCTCTTCGCAATGCAGGCAATGGCCGAAATCTTCGGTATCAATGGCATCAAGGGCTTTGTTCAGGGCCGACAGGGTCTGTTTTGATTTTGCCAGGGAGGCCTCGTTGATACTCCGGCTGTTGATGGCTTCCATCCGGGTCAGCCTGCCGATGGCATTGTCCGGGGCCACCGGCTTTGACAGATCACCAAAGGCCTCTATGTTCTTTTGCAGCCCCTTTATTTTTTCAATTATCGCCTGCCGGATCTCTTCTTTCTGCGCAGGCGTCATCAGGTCTCGTCCCTGGATTCATAGGCTGCGATTTCATCCCAGACCACACCGGCACCTGTGCGGGCTTCGTCAGCCAACCCGTCGTACAGCGCCCGGTCTTCCTCATCCGCCCAGGTAAAATCCTCGTAGGGGGAGATAAATTCGATGGCCCGAAGGCTTAAGTCTTCTTCCTTCAAAGCCTCCCGGATTTTAGGAATGGCTTCCAGCACATCTGTGGCCTGAAAAAACAGATAGACAAAGCCGCCCACGCAATCCTCCCAGGCCGCAGGATTTACAATATCAAACTCTACATTTGCCCAGTATACTTTCATTGTATCTTCCCTCTTTTTTTTTGTGATTCTCCTGTCTACCAGATTTAGGCTCAGGATCAAAATGAAATCGTCACTCCGACTTGCTATTTAAGCCTTCTTTGTCGTTGCCCACCCGGGCACATATTTCGACAGAGAAATCAATTCAATCTCCCGGGTCCTAAAAGATAAGTGCATATGCGTTTGTGTTTTAGCGATGGATCAGAATACATGAAACGCAGGATCATCCTCACTCACGGCAGACTTAATTTCCCTGATCCGGTCAATTATATTAAAAAATACCTTGACCAGAGCAGGGTCAAAATGCCGGCCGGAGGCGCTGCGGATGTAATCCAGGGTGTCATGCTCGGGAATGGGTTCTTTATACACCCGTTTGTGAACCATGGCATCATACACATCGACAATACTGACAATCCTGGCCTCAATGGGGGTGGCGTCCCCTGCAAGGCCCCGGGGGTATCCCGATCCATCCCATCGCTCATGGTGGCACAATGCAATGTTCCGGGCCATTTCAATCATCTCGATGCCTGTGCCTTCCAGTATTTTTGCCCCCAGCTGGGTGTGAGACTTCATGATCTCAAACTCCGCTTGATCCAGGCGGCCGGGTTTCAGCAGGATGCTGTCGGGGATCCCGATTTTGCCGACATCGTGCATAGGGGCCGCACTCCGGATATCATCAACACGTTGCTGAGACCATCCCAGGGCAGCAGCCATGGATTCGGAATAAAGACCGATCCTCTTGACGTGGGCACCGGTTTCAAGATCACGAAATCCGGACGCGGCCAGAAGGCGGCTGGCCACCTCTTCCTCCCGGACCCGGATGAGCGTGGTCCGCTTTGAGACCTCTGCTTCCAGCCGCTCATTGGTCAGTAGCTGCTCCCGGCCCATCTGCAGCATCCGCAATTGCCGCTGGTAGGATTTCCCAAGCTGGCGAAGTATCAGAACACGTTCCCCTTGATGGCGGATGGCCGTGGCCTCAAAGGGCCACTCCACGCCGTTATCATCGGTTTCAATCCAGGGGCCGGAGTCAAGGGATTCCCCGTTGGCCGCCCCCCAGAAGGCTTTTGCCTCTGAAATGAACGCATCAAAAAACAAAGAGGACTCTTTTACTACAAACCGTTCCCCTGCCTTCCGGGAACGGGAAAAGAACAGTTCAATCCACCAGAAGGTTGGCCCTGCCGATTGGAAGTAAAACTCCTTTGACACAGAAAACACAGCCGTGTTCATATATTTCAGGGCGTGATCAGCCGTATTCATTTCACCTCTTTGTTTTTTACACCGTGGTTTGCGAAAACCGCTGCCATTGCCGGGGGAAAACACCGGGTAACACTATCGTCAATACACCTGCCGATTGTTTAGAATGCAATGACGTTCCGGGCTTCAGAGGCCAGCCCACGAATTTAGGTTTTCAGAATACGCAAAATCCGGGGATAATGCAAAACCTATTCACCACTTGCGGGGGGACTGCCCGGTCCGGCAGCCATTGCTAACAGTGCATTCACACTCTTGAGGTACTCCATATTCAGGCAGGGCTTTGACAGATGCTCGGTCCTTGGATCTTTGCGTTTCAACTCCATGATCGAAGCGATGAACTCCAGGTTGCCGGAAATGAACAGGACAGGCACCTCCCTGTCCGTCGCCCGGATATCGTGGTAGACATCCATGCCGGAAATGCCGCCGGGAAGGACGTAATCCAGGCTGACAAGGTCGTATTGGTTTAGGGAAAACAGATCCTTTGCCGACTGCCCGTCCTTCGCGATATCCACCCGGTGACGGCAGGGGGCCTGGGTGAGAAGGCGGTACTGGACATCCCGGATATCCTGCTCATCCTCCACCAGGAGGATACGCCTATTTTCCTGCCAGGTCATTGTTTCCACCGTGGTCAATTCCTGCTTGGTCAGGGTTTTCTCTACCACGGGCAGGGAGATGACAGCGCAGGTGCCGGCATCCACCTCAGAAGTGATGGACAAGGAGCCCCGGTGCTGCTCGATATATTTTTTAACGTTGGCCAGGCCGTAGCCCGTGCCTTTGATGCCGGCCCGGTAGGCCCCGGCCTTGTCCTGGAGGCCCTTCAGGGTAAAGGAGGGGTCAAAGATCCTGTTCTGAAAGTCTTCAGGGATACCGCAGCCGTTATCCCGGATCTCGATGATAAGCCGCCGGCCCTCACGGCGGGCGGCAACGGCAATTTCAGGGCTGCGGCAAAGGCTTGTGGCATGGATGGAATTCTGGAGCAGGTTGACCAGGGCATGTTCGATCATGCCGGGATCTGCCAGGAGTTCGGGCAGATCAGGGGCAAATTCCCGGACCACCCGGATGCCTTCCAGATCTTTCTTCATGAGGTTCAGTACCAGGTCGAGTTTTTCGTCCACCCGGAAAAACTCCTGCTTGGGCTCCTGGTCCTTGGCAAAGGCCACCAGGTTCCGGGTCAGGTTCCTGCCGCGCACGGCCTGTGCCACGATGATGTCAAAAGACTGTCGGTCCGCTTCATTTTCACAGTCCAGAAGGGACAGCTCGGCATTGCCGAGGATTCCCCCCAATATATTGTTGAAATCATGGGCCAGTTTTCCGGCCACCTGCCCCACCAGGGCCATCTTTTTATGCTCGGCCGCCAGGGCCAAAGCCTCTTCTGCCGTTTTTTGAGAGGTGATATCCCGGCCCACACCGATGATCTCTTTTACCTTGCCCCGGTCGTCCACAAGGGCGGTGTCGGACCAGGCAATCCACAGCCAGCCTTTTTCCGTCATGACCCGCTGCTCCACATAGCAGGTATGGGGCGGGGAAAAAAGCGTTTCCATTTCCCGGCGGGTGGCCTCCTGGTCGTCCGGATGAACCATGGGCATAAAGCTGCTGCCAACCAGGTCTGCCTCGCTTTTGCCGAACATCCTGCAGTAGGAGGGACTGACAAAAAGAAGGCGGCCCCCGGGATCCACCTTTACCACCATATCAGTCTGGTTCTCGATCAGCAGGCGGTACTGGCTTTCCGATGTTTTAAGCTTTTCAATCAGGCGGTCCCGTTCATCCAGGGTTTTTTCATATTCCGCCACAAGATCCTTGGTAAAAAGGTTCAGCAATGCAGTGCCCATCCGCTTTAACAGCCCAGGCTTCTGCCAGTCTACCCGGAATTCACAGGCAGGGTCCCCGTCCACAACACAGCGGGTTTCCCTGGCACGGATATTCCTGGCGCCGGCAACCCTGCCAACTCCCTCATAGATCCCCAAGTTCCAGTTGCACACATCTTTGGTCACCCGGACCCCGGGCCGGTACGTCAGGGAAAAGGTGGCCCCCCGGTTGTCCAGGCTGTCCAGGGTCACCGTTTTTGTCCGGTTGAACCTGGCGTTGACCGTTGTCACCTTCCGGGCCAAGGCACGGGGGCCCATGATCCGGCAAAAAAACAGATCCCGGTGGGAGAGGTTGGATAAAATGGCCTCCCGCCCGGCTTCTTGTTCCGGCTCAGGTCCGGGCACAACATCTTTGATCCCTGCAAGCAGGGCCAGGGACAATTCATTGCAGACCCAGTAGGACTCATCGTTGAGATGATCTATGGAAACCTGCTCAAACCGCCCTGGTGTATGTTTATTTTCGATGAGATAATTTTCACCGGCCAGGGCGTTGTCCACCAGTGAGGCAAGGGCCTCCTTGCCGAACCTGTTTTCAATATATTTAAACAGCCCCTTGAAATTAAGGCAGCTTATATCTTTATCCATGGAAACCGTCGGGATTTGCATTTACTCACTTTGGAATACGTTTCTCAGCCTTTGTGGGCCGCGTCCGGATCTGTGCATTCAAAAATATCGGGCAGTTCCTCCGGGGCTTCAAGCCGGCCGTCCAGGGCATCGTTGGTGTCGGCCAGGCGTTCTCCTAAAATACGACTGATGTTAAAGTTCAGCTTGGATACGATATAGGGAAAAAACTTCAGGTCGGCCTCAAGCTTCTTATAGTCAAATCGGAGGACCTCCATGTTGCTGGCAGCCCTGACATCCGCGGTTCTTCGGATCTCCCGGACAAATCCGATTTCTCCGAAAATCTGCCCTGCCCCAAGCCTGGCCAGGCAGCGTTCCTCCCCCTTGGACCTGCGGAGCACCTCGGCGCGGCCCGAAAGAATCAGATACATGCTTCTGCCGGTGCTGCCCCTCTCGATAAGCATATCCCCCGTCTCAAAGGTGTTGAGTTCCGAGATCAGAATGGCCTTGCGGATCTGGTAGTGGGTCATGCCCCGGAACAGGGGGCTGTCTTCTAACACATCTCTGCGCATCTTCAGGGCAAGGATTTCATACAGTCCCACCAGCCGGACCTTGGACATGATAATAGGAGTGATGAAGAGGTTGGCGAACAAGGCTGCAATCATGGTGGCGGCGGCAAGCGCCCCGAACTGGGCGATGATGGTGAAGTCCGAATAGAGCAGGATGCCGAATCCCAGGGCCAGGGCAAGACTGGTGGTGACCATGGGCACGGCTTCCTGGCGGACAGTCTCCAGCACGGCGCCATCGTAGTCCGAGGTGCGGCGGCACAGGGCATTGTACCGGGCAAAGAGATGAAGGGTGCCGTCGATGGCAATGCCGATGGAAATAACCGCCACCATGGCCGTGCCCGGGTTCAAGGAGATGCCCAGCAGGCCCATGGTGCCGAACATCAGCATGACGGGAATAAGACAGGGAATCAGGGCCACCACCCCACCACGGAAGGATGTGAACATTACGGAGGTAATGACGAAAATCACCCCCACCAGCAGGGCCAGGGAGCCGGCCTGGGCAGTCACAAGTTCCCGGGCAGCGGCATTGATCATAAGGTTCTGCCCCACGATGTCCGTGCGCATGCCCGGTCCTGCAATATCCGGGATCACTGCGGCAAGCTCAGACACATAGGTGTTGAGACGGGAAGCGTCGGAAATCTGATGCCGGACCACAATGCAGGCCTTGGTCAGGTCGTGACTCACGTAATTTTTGATATCCCTGCGATGGAAAAAGGTCAGATACTGGGCCGTCAGCTCCCGGGTGGCCGGCACCTTGAAGGCGTTGGGATCACCGTTGTTGAACTCCCGGTTCACGAAGGCAAGATGGTCGGCCAGGGAGAGGCTGGAATCAAACACCTCCTGTTTTTCCATAAAATTCTGGATTTCGGCCAGCCGCCGGATATTGTCCGGCACCAGGAAGGGCCGGTCTTCACCTGTTTCAGGGTCGGCGGCCAGGGTGATATAAAAAAACTTCATTCCGGCCAGGTGGCGGTGGATGGTCTGCACATCCTGCACCAGGGGCTGGTCCTCACGAAAATAAGACAGGGGGTCGTTTGTGATGCCAAGGTCTTTACCCGCATAAAGGCCGAAGCCGCAGAGGATAGCTGTGGTCAGGAGAACACAGCCGGGAAACCGCCGGCCCGTTGACACAAAGAGCTTTACAAAAAGACCGGGCAGCCCCTTCACCCCGTCGGTGCTCCCGGAGCCCTGGCGCCCGGAACCCCTTAAGGGACCGGCCACGGAAAGGGCCAGGGGCAAAAGGGTGATGGTGATAAATCCGTTGGCAAGTATCGCGATGGTGGCCGCCAGGGCGAATTCCCGGATCATGCCCAGGGTGTTCACCATGTTGGCGGCAAAGCCTAATGCCGTTGTCACCAGGGTCAGCAGCACCGGTACGGCCAAATGCCGCATCATGGAGCGGGCCGCAGTATACCGTAGGTCCCGCGGGGATGCCCCTTCTGCCTGGTCTTCGCTGTCCAGCCCCTGGAAGTAAGCCGCCATCATGTGGGTATCTTCGGTGGAGCCGATGACCACGATCAGGGAGGGCAGCATGGCCGACAGGATATTCAGGGGGATGGACAACCACCCCATGAGGCCGAAGGTCCAGACAATACTCAGGCCGGACGTTGTCAGCGGCACCAGGGCCGCAAACCCGGACCGCATGAAAATCAGGATGGAAAAAACCAGGATAAGGGCCGACAGAGGGGCCAGCAGCCGCAGATCCGTAAACAACACGGAAGTAAGCTCTGCATTGACCCGGGCCTCCCCCACCTGGAACAGGCGGTTGAAATGGCTGCGGTACCCCGACAGGACAGATTCCATCTCTCCGTTGATATCCGTACTGCCGTTACCTGCGTTTTTATATACGGAGACCAGGAGGGCCATGGCATTTCCATCGTCGGAGAGCAGATTTCCCGCCAGAAAAGGATGGTGCCTGATCCGGGAAAGGGCCTTATCCAGTTCGGCCCGGGTTTTGGGCGCCCCGTTCATGACCATGCCCGAGTCTATCCTGCCGTTGGCCCCCCTGATGCTCCTGATGGTGAAGATGTCTTCCACCTGGCGGACAAAGGGCAGATCTTCCAGATCGTTGTGGAGATTTTCGAGAACGGCCAGTTTTTCCAGGGTCAGCAGCGAGGCGTCCCCGGCATAGACCACGATCCTTTCATCGGTACCGAACTCCCGGATCACCTGTTCGTAGAGCCGCCGGTCCGGGTGATTTTCCGGAACGAGGCTTGAAAAACCGGTATCGACATTGAGCCGGACAAGTCCCATGCCGGCGGCCCAGGTGAGGACGGCAAGGAACAACAGGGTGAGGGTGCGGTGACGGGCGCCGGTCATAAGGATGTTTAGAAACATGGTTGGATCCCAATCCTTTTCCTTGGATTAATTGGCCTGAATTTCAGTTCTCCTGGTTTTTCCCGGCAGCACCGGCTGGGGCGTCCTTTGCCCGGGCAGCCGTGTTGCTTTTGCTCTCCGGCAGAGTGAACACCTCCGGCCGGACCAGTTCTTCGGACAGGACCCGGCGGTCCACCTTGATCAGGGTGGTGTGTTCCAGCTGGCGGTTTTCCATCAGCAGCATATTGGCCAGCCAGAGGTCCCGGTCGGTGTTCCGGATCTCGTGGCGGGAATACTGCCGGGTCAGCCGCCCAGCCCCGTCAAAATAATCCGTACGGACAATGAAGAGGATATCCTTTCGGACAAAATGGCGGCGGTGGGGACGACCGTCAATACTTTCACCGGATTGTGGATCAGATGCAGTGGCGTCATAGGCATCCACCACATAATAATCCACCTTTTCAATGGTCTGGTCCGGCTGCCGTTTGTAAACCGTACGGTCCAGGGGTTCTATAAAATCCGTGATGGTAAAATCCGTTCCCAGGACATGGCCGTCCCCTTCCGCCCCCGAGATCAGTGTTTTCTTTAGGGCCGGCATAAACAGGCGTTTTTCCATTTGTCCGTCCGGTTTCAATACCGAATAAAGGGCCAGCCCCCGGACCTCCCGGGGATAATCAAATATCATGAGAATCCGTATGGTCCGGTCCGCTTCAATCCTAAAATACTGGCGCAGCTTTCTTACGTTTTTATTGCCGGCATCATCCCGCAGCACCATGGTCTGCTCTTCGTAAACATAGGGGAAACCCGCATGGCGGAGCACGGCTTGGGTAACGATGTCACGGCCGGTGAGGTCCGCCACTTCAGTTTCAGCGCCCCGGGCAACAGGCAAGGCACACAGAAAAAAAAGGATATAGACCAGCCGGATCATGATCCGGCTGTATCCTGGGGCAAGTTCCGGATCTCATCTGCCAGTTGCCGGGCAAATTCCCCCCACAGCATTTCCATCTCCCTGACAATCCGGTCCATTTTCATGACCGTACCCGAAGGGGATGAGCCGGACCCTGAAAACTCAGACATCCTGGCAACAGAAGCGGTGGCGTTCTTTCCGGACAGCCGCCACTGGACAGACAGCCGGACCTTCCCTGTCTCATCCGCCTCAAACCCCATGATCTCCACCTCCACCCGGGCATCCGGGGCCGCAGGCGGCCGGAACGGGGCCATGGTGACATTGGGGGTGTCCAGGAGAAAGGACAGGTTGCCGGCCAGGGTCCGCAACAGGTTCTTTCTCAGGTTGCCGGCCCATTGGTGGTACTCAGCCATGGAGAGACGGTTGCGGCTGTCCCGGACCACGATCTGGGGTTTTTCCAGATACCGGGGCAGCCGAAGGGCGGCGATGTCCACGGAAGGAGCTGCGGCCGCTGTCCCGGCGTCTTTAAGAGCGGCATCATAGGCCGCCGGGTTGATCAGGTAATATGTGGTGGGGATCACCGGCCGGGTGCCCAGGCAACCGGACAGGACCGGCAGCACTGCCATCATGGCGGCAAAACGAAGGATATTTAACATAATTCCTTTCATAATTACTCTCCGGATGAGGATTCAGGGGTGTGCACCGGCGGCAGCTTGCCGAAGATCACCGAGTTGGGGTTGCGCTCCAGCATATCCACAAGAATGCGTATGGACCGGGCCATTTCCGTAAACTCGCCGGTGAGTTCGATCAGGTGGTACTGGAGGGGAGCGTTGGGGTCCATATTTTTATCCACAAGATCCAGGGAGTTGCGCAGCTTCTCTAAGGTTTGCCTGCCCGACACCAGGGTTTGCTCCAGGCTGCCGGCAACGGGACCCACATGGCTGTTCACACTGGACAGCACCTGGCGCAGCATGGCAAGGGCCTGGCTGAAGTCGTCCACGGCGGTTTCGATATCCGCCCGCTCCAAGGCCCGGCCGGCCTGGCTGACGATGTTGCCCGCCCCTTCCAGGGTGGCCACAAGTTCTTCTTCGATCCGCTGGATATCCAGATGCTCCAGTTTATTCAATATGATTTTTACGGATTCGGTCATCTCGGTAAGGTCCGCCGGGATGGTGGGCAGTTCCGGGAACGGCACCTCCGCTCCCACCAAATTCAACGGGGCTTCCGGGTGCATATCCAGGGCAATGAAAAGCTGGCCTGTGAGCAGGCTGCCGGTTTCAAGCCGTGCCCGCAGCCCGTCCCGGATCATGGCGTTCAATGTGTCCAGGGGAGAGATTTCCGCCATCTGGGCATCCGTTAAGAACCGTTCCGGCTCAATCTCCACCAGTACGGGTATCTTAAACGTCCGGCTTTTGCGGTCGTAGGCCAGGCGCAGTTCCTTTACCTGTCCCACCCGGATACCCTTGAATTCCACAGGTGCGCCCTGGACCAGGCCGCGCACCGAAGAATCGAAAAACAACACACAGGTCACCTTCCGGACGTAGGAAGCGGCCTCTATGGCCCTGTAATCGTCGTACAGGGTAAACACCAGGCCGCTCAGGTCGGATAAGGTTTCTTCCTTCACCGTTTTTGACGTTTCCGGGGTTTCAAATGCGATCCCCCCGTAAATGAGGGAAGTCAGGGACCGGGTGCGCAACTGAATGCCCGAGGCATCCATGGTCAGGTCCACCCCGCTGATGTTCCAGAACCTTGTGTTCCCCTTTACCAGCCTATCGTAGGGGGACTTGATAAAGGTATGGACAAAGATGCTTTTCCGGTCGTTGCCAAGCTCCCAGCCCTGGACTTCCCCGGCCAGGATTCCCTGGAAGTAAACCGGTGACCCCGTATCAATGGAGTTCAGTGTCTGGGTGACCAGCATGAATTTGGTACCGGGGACATCCGCCTTGACCACCGGAGGGACTTCCAGGCCTTCAAACCGGTCCTGCACCTCTCCCCTGCCCGGTTCCACTTCGATATAGGCCCCTGACACCAGGGTTTCAAGACCGCTGGCCCCCCGCAGGCTCAACCGCGGTTTCACCACCCAGAACTTGGCCCCCCTGCCCAGGAAATGCTCAGTGCCGCTATTCATGGAGACCTCCAGCACCACCTTGGAAAAATCACTGGAAAACCGGACATCATCCACCTTGCCGATGTCGATATCCTTATACTTGACTTTGGTTTTACCCGCTTCAATGCCTGTTGCGGCCTTAAAGGTAATTTCAATGCGGGGGCCCTGTTCGGACACGGTTTTATAGATGAGCCAGCCGCCGATGATCAAGGTAAGGATGGGAATCACCCATACCATGGAGATACCGGATCTGGAAGTCACTTCCGGTTCAGGAGGAAGCGTGCCGCTGTTATCCGTTGTCATGTCTGCCTTTCAAGATTGTCCCAGATCAGCCTGGGGTCAAAACGCATGGCCGCCAGCATGGTCATCACCACCACGGCCCCGAAAAAACTCATGCCGATTTCCGCCCGGACGTCTGCCAGAAGCCCAAGGTTCACAAGCCCCACAAGGACAGCCACCACGTAGACATCCACCATGGACCAGGCACCGATAACCTCTGTCACCCGGAACAGGAAGGTCCTGTCTTTTGGGCGCCATTTCCAGCCCTGCTGCACCGAGATCAGCAGGCCGGACAGGATAATCAGTTTTAAGGCCGGCACCATGATGCTGGCAAAGAAAATGATGAGGGCAAGCCCTGACGATCCCTGTTCGATAAGGTAAATCACACCGCCCAAAATGGTGGAGGACACCCCTTTTTGCCCCAGTTGATGCATGGTCATGGCCGGATAAAGATTTGCCGGGATGAACATGACAACCGCCGAGACCAGCAGTGCCCAGGTCTGTTGAAGACTGGCCCTTTTCCGGGAGTGCATGCCACTGCCGCACCGGGTGCAGCGCTGCCCGTGGTGCCCTGAGTCCTCAAGCAGTTTTCCGCAGGTATGGCAGGAGACCAGACCCAACTGGGCCGCCGTGGGCCATTCTGCCCCCGGATTTACACTATCTTCGGGTAAGGCCTTTGGGTGGCGCGGTTCATCCTCCCGGCCTGATTTTTCATGCTTTTTTTCCATCCGTTGCCATACCGCCTCGGGGTCCAGGCTGGCGTGGGCAGCCGCCATCACCAGCATCAGGGCCACAAAGGCCGCCAGGGAGACACCGGGGATAATATCCGCAAGTTCCAGCAATTTAACCATGGATACCAGCACCCCCAGCATGAATACCGAAATCAGGCTCCAGGAACGCAGCGCATCCGCCAGGCCAAATACGTGTGCCAGAAACCAGGGCCGAAAGCCCAGCTTGAGAGGCAGAAGCACGTAGATCATCCCCAGAATATTGACCAGGGGGAAGACCAGGCTGGTGAGCAGCACCAGTAGGGAGATCTCGCCCATTCCCATCTGGTACAGGCGGATCACCCCGGAAATAAATAGATTTTCCACCATAGCCCCCTGAAACTTCAGGGTAAGAAAGGGAAAGGAGTTGGACAGGACCAGCAGCACCAGGGCTGCCAGGTTCAGGGCAAGGGCCCTGTCCATGCTGTTGGCAAGCCGCCGGTACAGGGTTGCCCCGCACCTGCGGCACGTCGCTTTTTGTCCGGAAGGCACCTGGACCCGGGTGTGAACAAGGTCGCATTCGTGGCAGGCGATCCATTGTTCATGGTCACTATGCTCACGGCTAAAATGGTCACGTGAAAAACCGGAGGCCGAGGTGTCCTGTGTATTCGCATCAAGTTTCATCAGGATCTGTCCGTATTATTGGGGTTCAGTAGCATACAATAGGGTAGAAGATCAAATAATTATCAGGTATTTATCTATTTATCTTGACTCTTTGAAAAAACTCTCTATCATAACCCCAGCGATTCACAACAAAACCTTAACATAAAAAGGCTTACGTTTTGACCTGTACCAAGACCACACTCATCGATAAAATTTCAGACGCGTTAGATCAAAAACCGGCAGAGGCCAAAGACACCATCGAAACCCTCATCGAAATCGTAAAATCCACCCTGGCATCGGGGGAGGACATCATGATATCGGGTTTTGGAAAGTTCCAGGTGATTGACAAGGCCCCCAGAAAAGGCAGGAATCCTGCCACCGGAGAATCGATGATCCTGGATAAAAGACGGGTGGTCACCTTTAAATGCGCAGGAAAGCTCAAGGACCGGATGAACAGCACCCCCAACTAAAGTGCACGTCTAGCATAAAGGCAGAAACCACCCTGAACACAAAAGCTGTCAAAATCCCCCACGACCAGCTCAGCCGTGAGGCACTTTTAGGCCTCATTGAAGAATTCGTCACCCGGGACGGCACGGATTATGGTGAAACCGAAGTGCCCCTGGAAACGAAGATTCAACAGGTATTGAACCAGCTCACCGACCGAAAGGCCGTCATCGTTTTTGATCCGGAATCCGGGACCACCACGATTTTAAGGTCCACCGATCCGGCCCTCAGGAATTTGTAACTATAATCGGGCTCTTTACACCGTGTGCGCAAAAATTTTCCCGGACCCTGACGCCTTTTTGAGGCTCGGCATGCTTCGCATGCCCTACGGTAAGTACAAGGGCCTGCGCCTGGTGGACCTTCCCGAACCCTACCTGGTGTGGTTCTCCCAAAAAGGATTTCCACAGGGGCGGCTGGGGGAAGATTTAAAGGCCGTATACGAAATCAAACGCAACGGGCTGGAATATCTTTTCACCCCGGGGCAGCCGCCGCCAGCCAAGGAATAATCGGCCAAGGATTAATCGAACATCCCTTTTAAAAGACTGTTCACCTTCTCTTGCATATCTCCAAGGCTTGTGTCTTCCGATCCCTGTCCTGTGCTTTGGGGCATCTGACCCGTGCCCTGCATACCAGCGCCAGAACCCTGGGACATCTGGTATCCTGAGGCCATATCAGGCTGTTTGCCTTCCACAAGACGTTGCACGATGTTTCTGGCCTGATGCTTCATGATGTCGTCCACTGCCGGATTATGGTCAAACCGGATGCCCGCCGGAAGTTCAAACCGGTCGCCGTCCACCTTTTTAACGGTGACGGCCACAGCCTCCTGCATCATTTTCATCCCCATGGTATCCCCCTGGATCTTTAAAGGCAGGTCCGTTCCGGTAATCGTATAGGACTCCGTTCCCATGAGCGTCACTTTGTCACAAGGGTAGCCCAAAATGGTGGCTGCCTTTTTATCCACCCTGCCGCCGGCGCCCTCAAGTGTAGATATCCCCATCTTTTCAGCGTTGGTCGTCATTTTTTTCTTATCGCCCGGGGACAGGGCCTGATACTCCTGCCGCAGGAACTTTTTCATATTGGCCTGCCGGGTACCGGTCTTTTCCACCAGATCGGCGGTATACACCCACTCCGGTGTGGTGAGAACCACCTCTTTTTGCTCCTGTTTCATGCCGTACATGGTCATGGCTGTCTGTGAATATTCAGCGGTTGACCTACCGTAATCCTTTACATAGATGGTTTTCTCCCCCTTCAGCGTGCCGCTGATCTTGTAGGACACCTCACCTGCGGCAAAGGGCAGCGGCACATCCCAGGGCGTGTCGGAGGCAGCCCCTACGCCCGTGACTACGAATCCGGTTAAAAGAAAAAGCACCAGACTGACCATACGAAAAGAGCGATAAACATTCATGTCACACATCCTTTATGTTTAGAAAATGTTACGAAAGCAGATGAAGCAGATCGTTTTCTCTATATGCCATATTATCTTTTAAATCAAGGCTGTGGACGTTTTAAGCGGTCCCGTGCTCGCAAAAAAGCAATTTAACCTGTAAGGGGTTTTTAGTTCAGCTTACAGGAATTTAGGCACACCCAAATCCAGGCCTTTTCCCGGCAGAGCCATCAGGGACGAAGTACCGTGGGCAATGAGCTTACCGGATTCGTCCAATACCGTTGCTTCGGCATAGGAGATGGTTTTCCCGGGCCGCAGGCAGCGGCCTTCGGCCGTCAGCCGCCCTTCAGCCACGGAGTTGAGGTAGTTGAGTTTGAGATCAATGTTCACAAGGCCTGTATCCTCCGGCAGCCGCAGGAAACCGGCCCAGAAGGTGGCCGTATCGATGAGGGTGGCGATAACCCCGCCGTGGACGATGCCGAAGGGCTGGAGGTGGCAGCGGTCCAGGGTCATGGCGATGACGGCGGTATCATGATTGATATCGGCCAGGGACATATTCATATGATGGGGATAGGGACTTGTGTTCACGGTCTTTTTCAGGGCCTGGATAAATTCTGGATTGGGTGTATTCACGGTATCTCCTCTGTAATTAAATATTGGAGCGACGACGGCTACATGCCCGCCGCCGCGTTAAACGGCTTCCACCCGGCAGGGGACGAACCTGTGCAAGGGCGTGCCGATAGGGTCCCGGTGGATGGAGAGGGTCAGCCGGTTCACATTTATGCCGTGAACCTTCCCGTCGTAGTTAAGGCCGAAGCCATGGGGGATCAATACCATGCCCGGGCGTACGGCATCACTGACCTGGATTTCTCCTGTTTCGCTGCCCGCAACCGTGGTTACCCTTGCCTGCTGCCCGTCGGCAAGTCCTAAAGCGTTTGCATCTGCGGGGCTGAGGGCAATGCAGCAATCTCTTTTCCCCTGGTTCCACTCGGGGTTCCGCATCAAAGTGTTCATGGCAAACCTGGAATGGCGGCCGGCGTTGAGTATAAGCGGAAATTCTGCCGGCATTTCCAAGTCACGCGCCTCATCTTCCGGTGAAAGTTTTTGGGCCTGTTGTGCAAGCTCCGGGATGAAAATCTCTATTTTCCCGGATTCGGTTTTGACGGCCGCCATGGGGTTTTCAGTATCGGCCTTGCCCACCCACAACCCCTGGGGGGTATCCAGCAGGGACTGGAAAATCTTATCCCCCTGGAAGATATCAGCTTTAAAGCCGGCTCTGGCAGCATGCTGCCGGAAGGTTTCAGGGGCGGTCATGAGCATGCCCCAGAGCGCGGCCTTGGCCGCACTGTCCCAGACCTTGCCAAGGGTCTTAGCCAGGACAAAGGGCATGGCCTTGAAGGCCCCGGGCTCTTTTGAAGCCCAGTTCATCAGTTCGCCGCCAAAGGCCAGACGGTCACCTGCTGCCGCGGTCACCAGGGATTCGGGGATATCCGGAATCAGGCCCAGGCGGTCCGCAAGGCGGGTGTGGATCTGGGCGGCCTCCAGGCATTCGCCGGGGGGATCAACCACCGGACGGCGGAGCTGCCCGAAAATTTCCGGATAGGTCCAGGGGAAAAAAGTGGTGTCCCAGGCCTCGTAGTAGGACCTGCAGGGCAGTACATAGTGGGCTAGACGGGCGGTTTCACTGACGACCATATCGTTGACCACCAAAAGATCCAGGCTGGAGAAGGCTTTTTCATAAGCCGTGGTGTCCGGATAAGAGCGCAGGGGGTTGCAGGCCGAGACATAAACCGCCCTGACCCGCTCGGGATGATCAGACATGATTTCCTCGGGCATCACGGCCGGGGGGAATGCCCCGGCTGCCGCCGGCGGCATATTCGTTTTCAGGGTTCGCCAGACCTTTGGATTCCGTTCATCCGCATGGAAGCCCAGGGGCATGAGCATGCCCGGGATGAAATTGCCGCCCGGGGTCTGAAACACCCCGCACACCGCGCCGAGGATATAAAGAAAATAGGAGGTCAGCGTGGAGTGCCGCCCCATGTACACCCCCAGATCCTGGTGAAAGCTCCAGCGTCTGGTGGCCATGAGACGGCAGAGTTCGGCAACGTCGTCGTATGCCAGGCCGCAGACCTCAACGGCCCGCCGGGTATCGAAATGCTCAAACCAGGGCCGCACACGCTCCCATCCCGCCACCATGTCCTCCAGGTACCCCTCTTTTTCACATCCCTTTTCCAGAATGATGGCGATCATCGCCTTGATCAGCAGGGCATCCGTACCGGGCCGCAGGGCCAGGTGGATGTCGGCGATGGCTGCGGTTTCACTGCGCCGGGGGTCTATGGAAACCAGGATCCGGTCCGGGTCCTTTGCCAATCCCTTCAAAACAAGGGGCGCCCGGGGCGTCTGGTGGCTTTCCATCCCGTTCCACCCCCAGGCCACCAGCATCTCGGTGTTGTGCTCGTCCGGCCCGCTGATGTTGTACTGCTTGCCCATGACCCGGCCTGTCACCCACCAGTGGCCGGAAAACTCCTGGCCGGCAGAAGAGTAATAGTATTGGGAGCCCATGCCCCGCAACAGGCTGAGGCCGAAGGCCGTTTCCATATGCCCGCCCTGTGAGCTGCCCCCCATATAGGCCAGGGACCTGGGGCCGTAATCTGCCACGATATCCGTCATCTTTGCGGCGATTTCATCCAGGGCCTGATCCCAGGAAATCTTTTCAAAGGCATCCCCTACCCGCTTTAGCGGCCGGGTCACCCGGTCGGCGGGATACTGATGGAACGGCAGCTTGAGCCCCTTGCGACAGGCATACCCCCTGGACCTGGGATTTGCCTTATCCGGCTTCACCCGGGTCATCCGCCCGTCTTCCACGCACACCTTAAGCCCGCAGTTCTGGGCACACAGCACACATCCCGTCGTTAGCCACTCTCCCATATCCTCCTCCTTTGAACCGGCAATTATCGATTGTAATCTGACCATACGAATTGCCGGGAAAAAAAGAAAGTGTCAGAAATGACAAATACCATGCAGAAAAAGACTAATTTCATTCAGCCACGGCCACGTTGAGCCGCTAAATGTGGCGTTTCCGGACTCCGTTTATTGAAAAGCGGATAGATTGTTAAGTTTTGTTGATCAACTTTTATAAAATAATGAATTTGACTTAACGATAATCATTCAATAATTTAACTTGAAATACGGAACCATCATTTCATCCAAAAATCAAAAACAAAAGGAGATCATTATGGGCGGCGAAAACAAAAATTCACAATACCTTGATCTATTTATAGAAGTAACCCGAACCATTACCTCATGTCTGGACCTCAATGCGGTCTTCAACCTGATCGCTGTTAAGCTTGCGCAAACCGTTGGGGTGGATGGGGTGACCATACGGTTGAGGGATTCATCCAAAAAGAAATTGGAGTTAAAGGCTGCCTTTGGCCTGAGCAAAAGGTATTTAAGCCGGGGCGCTATTGACACGGAAGAACCCGTTTTCAAAGCGCTTGAAGGCCTTCCCATCCGAATTGACCGGCCAGCAGAGGATGACCGGATTGTCCATAAAGAAGCGACTCTAAAGGAAGGCATCCAGACCATACTGGTGATCCCCATAAAAATCCGCGGAGAAGTGGAAGGGGTGCTCCGGCTCCTGACAAAACGTCCCCGGACATTTGAATCCCATGAAATCGACTTTGTTTCGGCAATTGCCGAACAATGCGGCATTGTAATAGAAAACGCCCGTTTTGTGAAACAGCAGGAGATTCAACTCGCTTATTTTTCCATGATCCATGATCTCGCAAAACAGATCAATGCCACCCGTGATCTAAGCGACATATTAAATTTGATCGTGAAGCGGCTGCCGGAAATCATGAAATTAAAGGCAGCCACCATCAGGTTTTTCGAGCAAAAGGGACGGCTCACATTGAAGGCGGCATACGGCCTGAGTGAAGCCTATCTGGCCAGGGGCCCTCTGGACAGAGAAGCTTCGACCTATTACCTGAGGGAAGGTGAGCCGCTCATCATTTTAGATGCACAAACCGATGTTCACACTATTTACCACGAACAGGCCAAAGCAGAGGGTATTGCCAGCGTACTTGCCGTCCCCATCTATTCCGGTGACGAAGTAATGGGGATTCTCCGTTTGCTGACCTCTGAGGTCCGGTACTTTACCGATGCCGATATCAGCTTTGCCATGGCAATTGCCGAGCATTGCGGCATGGCCATGCAAAGGACGATGTAAACGTGATATTGCCCTGATCCAGCACTAAACTTTAGACCCGATTAGGATTTAAACAGGCCTGCCATGCCCCCCGCAAAGGCCCTTAAATAAAAACTTGCCTGTGGGCTGAAATGGTTGTAAATTCCGCCCTTGTTGACCCAGAACTGAGAATGAAACCAAAAGAGCCAACATAAAGGAGTCCCAATGTTTACCCAGACCATTGTGAGAACACCCTCCCGGACACTCGCAGAGGGCATCACCTCGGCCCCGGACTTAGGAAAGCCGGACTATGAAAAAGCCCTGGTACAGCACAACGCGTATATCGACACCCTGAAAGCCTGTGGCGTGGCCGTGGAGGTATTGGCGGCCGATGAACGATATCCGGACGCCTGCTTTGTGGAGGATGTGGCCGTATGTACCCCGGCCTTTGCCATGGTCACAAGCCCTGGCGCCCCGACGCGGATGGGAGAGGAAGAAGTTATCACCGGGGTGCTGAAAAAATACTACAACGCCATCGAACACATTCAGGCCCCCGGGACCCTTGAAGGCGGTGACGTGATGATGGTGGGCCACCATTACTACATCGGTCTGTCCGAAAGGACCAACCGGGCCGGGGCGGATCAGCTCATCGCGGCCCTGGTAAAATACGGGATGACAGGGTCTGTGGTGGAAATGAATGAGATGCTCCACCTGAAAACAGGTCTGGCCTACCTGGAAGACAACATCCTGCTGGTGGCAGGAGAATTTACGGACAAGGCGGAGTTTAAAGATTTCCGGCGGATTGAAATCCCTGAAGCAGAAGGCTACGCTGCCAACTGCATCCGGGTGAACGATCACGTGATTGTGCCGGAAGGCTATCCTGAGACCCGGGCAAAAATCGAGGCGGCAGGCCTGAATGTGCTGACCTGCGACACCTCTGAATTCAAAAAACTGGACGGGGGCCTGAGCTGCCTGTCACTCAGGTTTTAGAACCGCCCCACCGGGGGAAAACCGTTTCCCGGAGCCGGATTCCGGCCTTAATCCGAGCGTCCGTAAACCAACACCCTGTTTTCCACGGTCCGGCTTTTAAAGTGAAGATCGTACCGGCCGATATCCCTGAATCCGTAGTGTTTGTAAAATCCGATGGAGCGGTTCCGAACCCAGGTGTAAAGCCAGAACGGGCTGCCGAACCTTTTTTTCACTGCTTCCAGCAGGGCCCGGCCGATCCCGCGGCCCTGAAAAGGTTCCTGGACGTAGAGCTTGTCAATTTCAAACCCGTTCTTCTCGCCTTTAAACCGGCTGTTCAGATTAATCAGGACATAACCGCGCAGACAGCCGTTTTCAGTGTATACCAATGCCCTGTAGGTATCGTCCGTCAGGATGGTTTCAAACTTTTTGGGTGTGAACAAGGACAGCACATAGGCGGCGATCTCATCATTAATACCGTCCATCGCATAGGTGTCCAGCCAGACCTGAAGTGAAAGTGCGGTCAGCCTGTTACAGTCCCTTATTTCAGCCGCCCTTACTTTTGCATCCCCTATCATTGATGTCTCCTGGTATGAGTCTTATGGATCAAGGACGTTTACTATCATTGTCCGGCCTTCGTGTAAACACGGGCGGCAATCGCCTGGAAGCGCTTGTCACGGACTGCCGGGCATGTTAATTTACCCGGGAATCGTTTAACAGGAGGCACCCCCCGATGGGATTGGACAAAAAGTATAAAACAGGTGTGGTATGGCAGGATTTTCAGCACGGGGAGCTGATGGACCTTTTCATCCGTATGAAGGCAGCCAGAGAGGGTAACACGGACAATGAGAAGTTTAACTACACGGTGGCCTTTCTTTCCATGTACGTGAACCACCATTTCAAACTGGAGGAAGAGTATATGGATATATACGCCTACCCCGACCGGGAGGCGCATATGAAAGAGCACCAGACTTATATCAAGAAGCTTAAAGCATTTCGCACAAATCATAAAACCTATTCGGAAACAGCCATGGACCAGCTCATGGACAAAATCAGGGCCTGGATTCTCAACCACATTATGGGGGACGACAAAAAGCTGGGGGCCCATATCATGGCTGCGGAAAAGGCCATGCACGAGGATGAGGCGACATGAACGACCATCCGATGACCAATCAAACACTGGACCAGATAAGGCGGCACCGGTCCATCCGCAGGTTTAAAGACCGTCCCGTGGACAGCGACACCCTGTCCGGGCTTGTGTCCGCAGCCCAATGCGCCGCCACCTCCCACCATGTCCAGGCCTACACCATCATCCATGTGACAGATCCTGAAAACCGCCAAACCATTGCCAACCTTGCAGGCCCCCAGCCCTGGGTGGCCCGGGCCCCGGTGTTCCTGGTCTTCTGTGCGGACCTCACTCGCCTGGTGAAGGCCGCCCAGTCCCACGGCATCCCACCGGAAACCGGATGGGCGGAACAATTGATCGTGGCAACGGTGGATACGGCGCTTCTTGCCCAGAACCTGATGATTGCAGCGGAGTCCGTGGGGTTGGGGGGTGTTTTTATCGGCGGCATCCGGAATGATCCGGAAACGGTCGCACAGCTTCTTTGCATCCCTGACCAGGCTTTTCCGGTGTTCGGCATGTGCCTGGGATACCCGGATGAAACCCCTGAAATAAAACCCCGGTTTCCCGTAGATATGGTGCTGAAAAAAGATACATTTTTCGGCCCAAATGGAGAACCGGACCCGGAAGAAGACCGGTCAGACATGGCGGAGTTCGACAGCCTGCTCAACGCCTATTACCGGAGGCGATCTGAAAAACTCAAAGACCGGGACTGGTCGAAATCCCTGGGGGAATTCACCGGCCAGATCATCCGTCCCGGTATGAAAGCCTTTCTCCGGAAAAGGGGATTTTTCCTGAAATAAACCTGCCATGCAGCTCACCCAAGAACAACAGCGGATCGTTGACTGTGATCTTGCGCCCGGGGAAACCCTGAAGATCATGGCCTTTGCCGGTACCGGCAAAACCACCACCCTTGAGGCCTATACCCGGCAGCGGCCCCACACCCGTTTCCTGTACATCGCCTTTAACAAGAGCGTCCAGACCGAGGCCGCCCGCAGGTTTCCCCCCAATGTCACGGCCAGAACCACCCATGCCCTGGCCTTCAGGGTCAAAGGTTTCCCGCACAAGGACCGGCTGGTGCCGGGATTCAAGGCCAACTTGGTCATGGCGGCGCTCAAAACAGACCGTTACGAAGATGCCCGGTTTGCCATGGATACCTTGAACCGGTACCTGGTCTCCGCCGATCCTAAGGTGGACCGCCGCCACATCCCCTGGACCGCACGGGCGTTCTACGAAAAAAACAGGGCGCCCATGCCGGACCTGGTCGCTCTGGCCAACCGTCTGGGACGACTGATGTGCGACGGCTCCCACCCGGATATCGGCATGCTGCACGACGGTTACCTCAAACTCTATCAGCTGTCCGACCCGGTGCTGGACTATGACTGCATCCTTCTGGACGAGGCCCAGGACATCAACCCGGTAACCGCCGCCCTGGTCTTTGCCCAAACCCAGATTCCCCCTGATCAGGAGTCGCCCAACCGCCGCAAGCCCGCCGCCCTCATCCTGGTGGGGGACAACCACCAGCAGATCTACAGTTTCAGGGGGGCAAAGGACAGTTTGAAAACCCTGAGCGCCTCCCGGACCGAATACCTGACCCAAAGCTTCCGGTTTGACGACAACGTGGCCCGGGTGGCCAACATGGTGCTGAACACCTTTAAAAAGGAACCCCGGCAGCTCAAAGGCACGAAAGTGCCTGACAAACCGGCCTGGGACAAGACCGCCTATACCGTCATCGCCCGCACCAATGCAGGCCTCTTTGACAAGGCGGTGTCCCTGATCAACCGCCATAATGTCGGTTTTATCGGCGGGGTGGCCGGGTACCGCCTGCCGCAGCTAAAGGATGCCTACTATCTTTACCAAGGATCCTTGGAAAAGGTTAAAGATCCGTACATCAGGGGATTTAGGCAATTTGACGCCCTGAAATCCTATGCCAGGACGGTGGAGGATTTTGAGATTTTAAGCCAGTGCCGGCTTGTGGAAAAATACAGGTCCAGGCTGCCGGGCCTTGTGGACCGGGTACTTGAAAAAGCAGAGGAGGAAAACCGGGACACCGGGCGCATCCTTCTTACCACCGCCCATAAGGCCAAGGGCCTGGAGTGGCGGCAGGTGCTGCTCATGGACGACTTTCTTCCCCTGATAAAGGAGGGTGTCCCCATCGCGCCGGAGGATGCGGACCCGGACGAGTTCAACCTGATCTACGTGGCCATGACCCGGGCCATGACCCATCTTCGGTTTGACCGGGCCAGCGACATCCCGGAATTTATCCGGTTCTGCCTGAAGCAGAACCGGTAAACGCCATCTACGAGATTTAAAGCTTTGGCGGCGTTCTTATTGTTTAGGTGCCCAGAACGGTGCCACGGCGGCCCGGGTAACTTCTACGGTCTCCCAGACATTGCCCTTCACATAGGCCTCGTTGTCCAGCCACTGGCTGCGCAGGGCCGCTTCGGATTCAAAATCACAGACGATCACTGAACCTGCCATCTTTCCGTCTTCATTGAGGATGGCGGCGGCGTAGAGCCAGCGGCCGGTGTCGTGCATTTGTTTTGCGGTGGCAAGGTGTGCTTCCCTGGCGGCCATCCGGCGGTCCAGGGCTTTTTCGTCAGTGCCGTCGCGTCCGATTACGATAAACTGCATCTTGCGTCTCCTTTAAAGTTCCTTTTACAACCCGGTCATACTGGGCATGGCCACCTTGTCGGCGATGAATTTCACCTTGATATTTTTTGTCTCGTTTCCCCAGACACAGCTTTTAGCGCCCAGGGCGGCATCACAGCTGTCCGGTTCTCCGATCAGGGCGACCACCTGGGTGTATTCCATGCCCATTTCAATCTTCTCATAATTATCCCGGGTCACCTTTGAGCAACCGGAAAGCCACACCACACATACCAGTACCAGCATCAGTTTTTTCACCATTTTCATTGGGTTGTATCCTTTACTTTGTTCGGTTTGGCGGCCCCTGGGGACCTTTGGACCCTCCATCTATACCCTATTCCCCGTCCCCGATCAACAACGGTTTTAAGGCGGTCTGCCGCCGGCTGATGTCCTGGTTTCTCACGGCCATGCCAAGGGCCCGACGGGTGCCCACAAAGACCACCAGCCGTTTTGCCCGGGTAATACCGGTATAAATAAGATTCCTGAAAAGCATTTTAAAGTGCTGGGTGAGCACGGGGATAATCACCACCTCGAACTCCGACCCTTGTGATTTATGGATGGTGATGGCATAGGCCAGATCCAGTTCGGCAATATCGGCCTGCCGGTACTGTACCACCCGGTTGTCCGGGAAAAACGCTACGGCACAGGTCATCTCCATGGTGTTGATTTCCGTGATCGTGCCGATATCCCCGTTGAACACCCCCAGCTCATAATTGTTCTTGCGGTGAATGACCCTGTCACCGGTTCTAAACACCCGCTGCCCCACTGTAAGCTGCTGCTTGCCCTGGGCAAAGGGATTGGCCGCCTCCTGGATTTCCCGGTTGAGGGTCTGGGTGCCCAGACTTCCCCGGGTCATGGGGGAAAGGATCTGGATCTCCGCATCCCGGCCCGCATACTTAGGGATCCATTCCATATACAATTTTTTCACCGTGTCCAGTGCGGTAAGCCCGTAATGCAGCGAAGACCAGGGGTGAACCTTACGGACCACGGCCATGAGCTCTTCGATGCGGCCGTCGGCCGCCGCCACCCGGTCGAGATCCACATGGGCGAATTTTTTCGGGATGGAAATCTCGGAGTCATAGGGGGAGGTGGTTTCTTCAACACCGAACTCGTAGAAGAACCCGGGTTCAGATACAATACCGTCCGAGCCTTCATTTCCTGATGGTTGCGCCTCAGGATAAATCCCCTGCCCGGTACTGTCCGCCCCCCCCTCCTGCGCTTCGTAAAGCCGTTTCACCCGGCTGACAAAGGTCAGTTGCTCCTGGGTGGCCTCGTCCGAGTCAATGAAAAGACAGTCGGTCTTGCCCTGCCATAAGTCCGGTCGTTTAAAAGGGGAAGGAATCCAGGGCATCTCTCCTGCGTTGATCTGGTGGGCATATTTGATGATCATGGATTCCCTGGCCTGGCGGAAGACCTGGGTCAGCCGGAAGCAGGGCACCGTTTCGGATGCGATGATATCTTTGAGCACATTGCCGGCGCCAACGGAGGGCAATTGATCGTAGTCCCCTATAAAGACCACCTGGGCGTCCGGCGGCACGGCCCGCAGCAGGGAGGCGGTGAGGCTGATATCCAGCATGGAGCATTCGTCCACCACCAGAAAATCGGTTTTCAGCGGGGTTTTTTCATTCTTTTGAAACTGTCCCCCCTTCCAACCCAACAGCCTGTGGATGGTCTTGGCCTCCTGGCCGATCACCTCGGTCATCCGCTGGGCGGCCCGGCCTGTAGGGGCGGCCAGCACAACGTTGCGGCCCATGGCATTCAACAGCTTCACCATGACCCGGGTGGCCGTGGTTTTGCCGCAGCCGGGTCCGCCGGTGAGCACGGAAAAATGCTCGCAGGCAATGCCCCCCACGGCAGCGGCCTGCTCCAGGCTGAGCTGCATCTGCCGGGACTTGCAGTACAGGGAGATCCAGCGGTCCACCCGTGCCTTGTCGATTTCCCGCGCAGGTCCCGGTTCCCGGACCCGTTTGGCCACATAGGCTTCGTCGAAGTAGAGGGAGCGGGCATAATAGCAGTCCACAGGCTCCCCGTCGTCCCCGGGCAGATGCCGCCGCATGAGCTGCCGGTTCTCTTCCATGTTCCCGAGAATCTCATCCAGCTGATAGGTCAGATCCAAAGAGAGCAGATCCCGGACCTGGTCCCGGATCTGGGGGGCGGTCAGGTAGCAGTGCCCGAACTCCCGGGCTGCGGAAAGGACATGGCGGATACCGGCCTCAATCCGCTGGGGGCTGTCCTGGGCAAGGCCGATGCTCAGGGCCACCTTATCAGCGGAGAAAAAACCGATGCCGTAGAAATCCCTTGCCAGGCGGTAAGGGTCCTGGGTGGTCCAGGCAATGGCGTTGTCACCGTACTCCTTGTAAATCCGGACCGCGAACAGGGTGGAGATCCCGTGGGACTGGAGAAACATCATCACATCCCGGACGGCCCGGTGTTCCTGCCAGGCCTCCGAGATAACGGCCAGTTTCTTCTTTGCAATACCCGGCACTTCGGTGAGCCGGCCCATGTCATGCTCAAACACATCCAGGGTGCGGTCTTTGAAATGGCGGACAATTTTTTTTGCGGTTTTAGGCCCCACCCCCTTGATCAGGCCGGAACCGATATACTTTTCAAGGGCGGCAGCCGTGGCAGGCTTGTTCTCTTTGGCCTGCACCGCTTTGAACTGCCGGCCGAATTTGGGGTGGACGGTCCAGGCCCCGGTGAACTCCATGGTGGCACCGGCAAACACCCGTGTCTGGTGAACCACCACGGTCTCCCGTTTATTCGGCGTATCAAAGGGAAGTACCTTGAGGATGGACCACCCGTTGTCAGGATTGTGAAAGGTGATGCGGTCCACCACCCCCTTCAGGGTTTCAGGAATATAACCGGCATCACCCGGGTTGTTGGGGGGATTGATCATAGTCCTGCGATCATACCGGATCTTGGGACGCTGCACAACCACCCAGGGCCAAGATCAACGGGGTTATCGCTTTTTCATACGTCTTCCAGGCCTGTGAACTGCCCTGGTACATTTTCCGGCGGACCTGGGCGGCACTGGCAGTCCTTACCGCACGCTGCGCCCTGTGAAATTCAAGGCATCCCGCCTCCCAGTCCAGGCCGCAGAATGCCAAAAGCTTCCGGGTTTCCTGTTCCTGGTCTTCCGTGAGGCGCTCGTAATTCAAATCGTAGATCCTCTCCGGAAACCGCTTCCGCCAGAATGCCATAAGATCGGTGTAGGCCTTATAATACCGGGCCAAATCCGTCAGGTCATAGGCAAATCCGTTTCCCGTGCCCGAAAAATAATGTCTGTAGTTTGACCAACAGACCGCCACGGGGTCCCGTTCCAGGTGAACGATCACCGCCTCAGGAAAGGCGGCAAGAAGAAATCCGGTCCATCTGAAATTCAGGGGCATCTTGTCCGCGACCACCGTTTCGGTAAACTGCCTGTGGGAAAGTCCTTCTTCGTATCCTTTGCGAAGCAGTGCCACGGCCTGTGCGAAGCGCTGGGTGCCGTCGCCGCTCACTTTGCTCTCTTTTGATACGACCGGCGTCAACAGGTCAGATGCCGTATCCAGTTCCCCGGCCCCGTAAACCTGGGAATGGCTTGCCAGAATCTGCTCTACAAGGGAGGTACCGGACCGGGGCATACCAACGATAAAAATGTAGCGATGATCAGCCCTGTTTTCTGCCGCCGGATTTGTCACAATGGGATCATTGGCCATCTGACGGATCATTTCAAACCGCCTAAGATCCGATTCTACCCTGTAATCCAAATGTTTTTTTCTCAGCCGGTTACCCTCGGCAAGACGCTTAAAGCACAGATCATGATTACCTGTATCATCGTAGGCCTTGGCCAGGCCAAAGCAGAGGTGGGCTCGATCCCTTCCGTCAGGTGAAAAGCTTTCGTACAATCTTTCCATTTGTCGAATATGTTCGTCACCCGATGCATACGTTTTTATATGGCTCAGCCCCCTGTGAGCCGCGGCAAGTCCCGGGTCAAGACGAATGGCAGCCTGAAAATCCCTGATGGCCCCTTCACGGTCGCCGAGGTTACTGCGGGTATTGCCCCGGTTATTATAGGCCGGCGCAAGGGACGAATCCAGGGCGATGGCCTTGTCATAACTGTCCATGGCCTCTTCCACAAGGCCCAGTTCATACAACACCGTACCCCGATTGCTCAGCGCACTGGCATAGTCCGGCTTGAGTTGCAACGCCCTGTTATAACTTTCCAGGGCCGGTTTGAGTTCCTCCAGCCCCTGGCGGGCGATGCCGAGGTTATACCAGGGTTCAGCTGTTTTGGGATTCAGAGACAGCGCTCGCTCCAAGGCATCCACGGCCGTCCTATGGGATTTTGCATCGTTATAGGCAGACCCCATATTGGTATAGGCCGCCGCAAAATCCGGTTTGAGCTGCACCGCCCGTTGATAATCCCCCAGCGCCTCTTGTATCCGTCCCAGTTTATTCAGGGCCATCCCCCTGATGTTGTAGAGTTCCGCCCGGCCAGGTGCCAGCGATATGGCGCGGTCGCAGCTTTGCCCCGCCGCCTCAAAACGCCCCAGCATAATCTGGGCAATGGCCATATTGTTCCAGGAGTCCAGGTAATCCGGCTTGGCGGCCACAGCCTTTTGAAAACTTGCCACCGCCCCCGGTAAATCATTGCGTTCAAACAGAAGAAGCCCCTTATTATGATGGGCTTTTGCAAACTGCGGCTGCAGGGCAATGGCCTGATCATAGCACCTCATGGCCTCGTCTTTTCTGCCAAGAGAGGTGAGGGAAATGGCCCGGTTAACAAGGGCTTCCGTGTAATCCGGTTTCAGGGAAACAGCCCTTCCAAAGGCTTTTGCGGCTGCCTCTGATTCACCCATCGCCTGATAGGCCGCTCCCAGAATATTCATCACCACCACGGCCCGGGGATATGCTGCCAGCATCTTTTCACAGATGTGTATGGCCCGGGCCATCTCTCCGGACCGGAAAACTTTCACCAGGGTATTCATCTGGCCGGCCGGCGGTTTCTGGGGATCGGGCATTCTATATCCTTTCATTGATATGGTGACCACTTACATATCAATTTTTCCCACTATCAGGCAACGTCATTCGCAGTCGATGCAAGGGAGCCACCCCCGACTATGTCACCACCGCATCTTTACTCTTAAAATCCGTTAGCTTCCTAAAGCTTGTCAGTTTCACCACGGCCAGGAAGGGAAGTCAACAGGGAGATTAACACCCAAAGCTGTCTTGACAGGCTTTCCCCAGGGATGGTAAGTCAAATCAAAATCAATCGCAGATTAGTCAACAAAGAGAGCCTTCATGAAACACCAGCAATCCGCCGCCCCGGAGATGAATCGGGGCACGAATCAGGATACCAATGGGGATATGCAAAAAAAGAATCTGATCGCCCAATGGGCATTTGATACCCGGCCCATATTGGGACGCTTTCACCTCTGGCTGGAAGATGTCAAAGAGGAATGGATTCACGGTTCGGCACCTGCCCGGAACGGCAAGGGTCCAAACGCCAGCGACATGATGGACACCGTCTCTTTTACCGACGGCAGAACGGAAAAAATGCTGGCCATGACCTCAGCGGTAACGGCACTTGGCACCAGGCTGTTCGGCAGGTACGGGGAAGGCCGGGGCCTGGATAAAAAGGCGCTGAACCTGGTGAAAAAAGATGCCGACGCCATCTCTGCCTATGCCATGAGCGAAAGCCTCTGGTACCTGTCCCGGACCCTGCCTGAGAATCATGCCATCATGGTCTGTCTGGGGGAAGGTCTTATGCCCAAGGCCGGAGAAACCTCGGAGATGGGGGCCAACCCCCTGCTGGGCTTCGGCAGGGTGTATGCCCGGCCCCAGGTGGCCAAATATCTTGAGGCCTGCGTCGTCAAGCTGATCAATGACCCGGAATACACCTGGGACGAATTCCGGCGGGCCATTGTGAAGCGCGATATTACCGTGTGGGGGGCGGCCATCGACACCCTGGAGAACACCTCCAGGTTTGCCAAAGGCGAGCCCACAGGCCCCATGAGCGTCCTCCACCTGTTTGACCAGCCCCTGATCATCTCAGACCAGTACGAAGGGTACGTTGGCTGCCTGGTGTTGCCCAGAAAGGTCGTGGAAACCGCCGCCTTTAAATCCGTCCTGGTCAATTACTTCACCCCCAGGGACATGGTGATGGCCGCCATCCGGGACGCCTATCCGGAAATCGACCCCGGCAACGTCCACGTCTGGACCCTTACCGGCGAGAAACGCAGGACCAGGATCGGAAAGATCTGGGACCAGTGGGCGGCAGCAGGCGCCCACCTCATTGACGGCAACTGGACCCTGCCCACAGGCATAGCGCCGTTCACCGATTCGGGCACCTATGCCCCTACCTTTGCCGTGAAACCCTGGATCGACGATCAGGGGAATACCCACCTTTTGATCGTGGACGGATATGCCGCCTCGGCCGAAGCCATCCAGGCGGCAAGCCTGTCCGCCATCCTGGACCTGGATGTCTCCCTG
>MDTD01159784.1_pt1 | contig 31247 bp, 33 predicted proteins | sample 811221 | NCBI WGS metagenome assembly MDTD01 (sample SAMN05326646, study PRJNA326480) | marine metagenome | isolation source: seawater | place: Pacific Ocean: South West | collected 2011
GTAACCATAGATCCTGAAAAAATGGCTTATTACAATCTTACAGTTCCACAAATTGCACTAGCACTTCAGAGAGCTAATGCTTCTATCTCAGCAGGTGATGTTGAAGAAGGAAAAAGACGCTATATTGTAAGAGCTGAGGGAGAATTCCAAACTCCAGAGCAAGTTAGAAATGTTGTTCTTATAAGTGAAAATAATAATAACGGTAGATTTGGTAGGGTAACAATTTCTGATATAGGGAATGTAGAATTTACGCATAAAGAGCCAGCCTCTAACATTAGATTTCTTGGCCATGACTCTTTAGCAATAAATGCCGTTAGACAATCGGGCGCCAATGTAATTGAAATAATGAGAGGTATTAGGGAAGCCGTTTCAGATTTAAATCAAGACTCCCTGCCTAGTTTAGGTTTAAAACTAGATCAAGTTTATGATGAAACAATATACATTGATTCTGCTATTGAACTAGTCAGACAAAATATTTGGATAGGTGGTACATTAGCAATATGCATATTAATTCTTTTCCTTAGATCATGGAGAGCAACAGTTATAATAGGATTATCTATTCCTATATCTGTCGTCGCTGCTTTTGTTGCTATGGCAGCTTTAGGAAGATCCATTAATGTAATATCATTGGCAGGAATAGCTTTTGCAGTAGGAATGGTTGTAGACGCTGCAATAGTAGTTCTAGAAAATATATATAGACATAAAGAAAATGGTAAAAATGCACATGAGGCTGCTTACGCTGGTGCCCAACAAGTATGGTCTGCTGTTATGGTATCCGCGTTGACAACTGTTCTTGTTTTTATTCCAATACTGATAATGCAACTAGAAGCAGGGCAACTTTTTAGAGATATAGCTGTTGCAATATCTGTAGCAGTCACTATGAGTTTACTGGTATCAGTTACAGTTCTTCCCGCATTAGCCAAATGGCTGCTTACCAATGTAAAATCTAAAAAACAAAATCTAATCATAATAGATAATATTGCGAGAGGTTTTGTAAGAGCAATTATAGGATATGTAAAACTAATTACTAAATCCCGAGCAGCTTCATTAGTAGTAGCAGGAACGGTAGCAATAGGAACATTATCTTTATCATACTCTATGCTTCCTAAATTAGAATATTTACCTGAAGGTAATAGAAACTTAATTTTTGGAATTATGCTTCCACCTCCAGGATATAACTTAGCTACTCTAACAGAAATTGCGGAAAGAGTAGAAACTAGGGTAAAAAATTTATGGGCGGTGGAATCTGGCCCTGAAGCAGAAGCTGGACAACCACCCAAAATAAAAAATTATTTCTTTGTTGCTGGAGCAGGAGGAAGAACTTTATTTGGCGCTAGTGCAATCCAAGATACTAGGGTTAGGGAATTAATTCCTGTTTTAACCAGATCTTTGTTTGGGGAACCAGGCACATTTGGATTTTTCACCCAACCTAGTTTATTCCAGAGAGGGTTTGGAGGGGGAAGATCGATTAATTTAGATATAGGAGGTCCAGATTTAAACAAAGTGGTCAATGTTGCTCAACAAGCCGCAGGCCTAGTCGGTAAAGTTTTTCCTAGAAGTGAAGGCAATCAAATGCGTCCTATACCGGGATTAGTATTAGGATCACCTGAAATACAAGTTAGACCAAACAGAGTCAAACTCGCTGATAATAATATTACGGCACAGTCTTTAGCAATGAGTGTAGATGCGTTTAATTCTGGTTTAAGGATTACAGAAATTACCGTTGATTCTAAAAGAATGGATTTAACTCTGAGAGGTAAAGAAAATGCTATAACTCAAACTCAAGGAATAGAAAATATTCCTGTAGTAACTCCAAATGGACAAATTTTACCAATTTCTTCCATTGCCGATGTAATTATGACTTCTGGTCCTACTGAAATTAGGCATGTTGAAAGAGATAGGACTATCACTTTACAAATAAAGCCTATTGATAAAATTCCATTAGAAGCAGCGATAGAAATGGTTGAAGAACAAGTTATAAAACCATTAGAATCTCAAGGTCTTCCTACAGGTATAAGTCTAAATTTATCAGGAACGGCAGATGAACTTACAACTACGTGGCAAGCTATGGTGATAAATCTCATAGTAGCCATATGTATGGTTTATTTATTGATGGCAATATTATTTGAAAGTTTTATTTATCCATTAGTAATAATGCTATCAGTTCCGCCAGCTGCTGCAGGAGGGGTTATGGGGTTATGGGTTTTAAATTTAAATATCCTTCAACCTTTAGATATGCTGACCATGCTTGGATTTGTTATTCTGGTTGGTATTGTTGTTAACAATGCTATTCTTTTGGTTCATCAAACATTGCAGCATATTAGAATTGAAAATTTAACTATAAATGACGCAATTATTGAAGCCACAAGAAATCGAATAAGACCTATTTTTATGTCAACGTTAACAAGTATATTTGGTATGGTTCCATTAGTAGTTTTTCCTGGGGCAGGATCAGAGCTTTATAGAGGCTTAGGATCAGTTGTTATAGGAGGTTTATGCTTATCAGCAATTTTGACATTAGCTATTGTACCCCCCATGCTAAGAATATTTATAAAAGAAAAAACAAAACCTATTTCTAAATTAAAGGTTGCTCATGCATAATAATAAATTGATTTAATTTTAATTATTATTATAATTTTATTATAAGGTGAAAAATGAAAAATTTTAATAGAAGAAGATTCATAAAAATATTAGGTCTTTCAGGATTAGGCGCTTTGGCAGGTGGTATAGTGTTTAATTCTCGAAATCAGCCTTTGCATAAGATTTATTGGCGAGGTATTGCTTTAGGAGCACCTTCTGAAATTACTCTTTATCATACTGATAAATTAGAAGGCCAAGAGATTTTAAATCAGAGCGTTAATAAAATTAAACATTTAGAAAATTTATTTTCACTCTATAATGATAATTCAAAACTTTCTATTTTAAATAAATCAGGAAAATTGCATAATCCAGATTTAGAAATGGTGGAACTATTTAGTTTGGCCAAAAAATATTCTGAATATACTGATGGAGCCTTTGATATAACTGTACAACCGTTATGGAATTTATATCATAAGTCCTTTTTGGAAAGAAATACACCACCTAAAGATAATGACTTAAATAAAGTACTTGAGTTAGTCGATTGGAAATCTATTGAAATAAGTGAGAATAAAATCAGCTTTTTAAATAAGGGAATGTCAGCCACTTTAAATGGAATAGCTCAAGGATATATTACTGACAAAATTACTGAAATATTATTAAATCATGGAATAGACAATACTCTTATCCAATTAGGAGAGTATAGAGCCATAGGCAACCATCCAGATAATAGAAAATGGAGATTACTTCTTTCCAATCCTGAAAATAGCGGTTCTATAGGAGAAATAGAATTTGAAAATGCAGCTATAGCTACTTCTGCTGGAAAAGGAACAATTTTTGATGAGTCTGGAAAATATCATCATATTTTTAATCCTAAAAATGGATTATGTTCTAATAAAATAATGCAAACTACTGTTACTTCAAATACTGCTACTGAAGCAGATGCTCTTGCGACAGCTTTCTTAATTATGGACCTTAAAAAATCAAAAAAAATATCCAACAATTTAGAAATAGGCTTTGAATATTTAGATACAAGCAGGTCTAGAAAAGTAATTTCATATCTTTAAAATCAATCTATTTTAGGTATTTTAGCAAAGGGTGCTGGAATTAATATCTGAGTTTTTTGCGCAACTATAAATTTTCTTAATTCAGGCAACATTCTTTGCCAACGCTCATCTTTCATCAATTTTGCTCTTCTTTCTACCCTACTATTTAAATCTTCATAAGCCCACATATGTACTACTTGATTTAGTTCTCCTATTTCAGTAGCATAATAACCCACCATATGTCCTAAAATTTCTTTTTGTGCCTCCATACCCATCGATTCGTAAACCCTAAAATATTCTGGCGTAGTTCCAGGTTGAATAGTATATGTTCTCATTTCTACAATCATAAATTTTCTCCTTTTTTATTAAATTCTATTAAATGTCAGGCCATATTTCGGTTAATGATTGGGCCTCCTCTAATGCTGCAGCACATATAAAAGCATCAACATCATAATCTTTTTTTGCAATTATTTGAAAGCCAATTGGAAGATTATCTGAAAAACCACAATTTATTGTAGCAGCTGGATGACATGTCATGTTAAATGGATAAGTAAATGGAGTGTAATCAAATTCATCTTGATTCCAACCATCTGGAACTATGTTTTCCGCCTTGAATGCAACCGTTGGCATAGTTGGACCAACAATTAAATCAAATTTTTGGAAAATTTTATTTATTACACCAGCATTTTCTCCTCTAGAATTTTCAGCTGACAATCTAGTAAATAAAGAATGTTCCTTTCCTATATCACAAAATTTTTTAAAAACAGGGTCTAAAAGATCATTTTCTTCTTCAGTAAAATCTTTCGATAAAAATGCTGCTCCTGAAGTCCATAAAATATTAAAAGCCTTTTTAGGATCGCTAGCCCAATTTATACTTATTTGTTCTACATGAGCTCCTAAACTTTCTAATAGCTTAACTGAATTTTCTACATTTTTTATTACATCTTTTTCCATAAGTTCCATATTCCAGAAAGCGCCCATTCCAAAATCCTTACAATATGCAATTTTTTTTCCTTTAATTCCCTCTCCCAATCTATTTATAAAATTACTATCCATAGTTGAAGATGCATGCCAATCCCGCCAATCTGGTTGGCTTATTTGAGCATAAAGCATAGCTCCATCTCTGACAGTTCTTGTCATAGGCCCAACATTAGCTATTGTTCCAAATGGAGATAAAGGCCAAGCTGGAATTTTTCCAAATGTTGGTTTTATTCCAAATAAGCCAGTATAGGCGCATGGTATTCTAACACTTCCTCCTCCATCTGTTCCTATAGCTAAAGGTCCCATTCCCGCAGCTACAGAGGAAGAAGAACCTCCTGAAGAACCTCCTGATGTACGTTCTAAATTCCATGGATTTCTAGTTATACCAGTTAAAGGACTTTGTGTGGTTCCCCTGTGTCCAAATTCAGGAGTTGTCGTTTTTCCTAGCAAAACTGCTCCTGCTTCTTTCAATCTCGCCGTTACAGGTGCATCATCATTCCACTCTTGCTTCTTGTTTATAGTTTTGGACCCTCTAAGCGTAGGCCAACCTTTAGTATATAATAAATCTTTTATAGCAGTAGGAACTCCGTCAATATTGCTTTTTTGGGTATTAGAATTCCATCTGGTCTCTGAATCTCTTGCATCCTTTAATGCTGATTCTTCATCAATGAAAACAAAAGCGTTAATATTTTTATCAAGTTTATTTATTCTATCTAATAATGATCTTGTTACTTCTACAGGTGAAAGACTTTTATTTCTATAAGCCTCAGATAATTCACTGGCAGATAATTTATAAATTTCTGTTTTCATATTTTATTTTCCTTATGCTATAATTATAAGCTATTAAAGAATAATAATACTTAAAAATTTTCTTTGAGGAAAGTTTTATACCTAATTATATTAAATTAAATTAAAGGAAAATTCACTATGTATTCCGTTCTATACCCTGATTATTTAGCTAAGGATGATTTCAAATATGAGAAACCCATTGCAAATGGAATATGCAATCTAATAAAGTATGACGCTAAACAAGCAAATGAAATTCCAGATAGTATATGGAATAAAGCAGACGCATTAGTTACAGGTTTGTATATGAAAATAGACGAAGCTTTAATTCCTAAACTAAAATCTTGCAAAATAATTACAAGAATGGGTGTGGGATATGATTTAATCGATGAAGTTAAATGTGGAGAAGCAGGAATTGTAGTAAGTAATGTTCCAGACTATGGAACATATGAAGTAGCAGACCACGCTATTACTTTAATTATGAATTTTGCTAGAGGTATTTCAGAATACAATAGATTATTAAAGGAAAATATAAATGATAATTGGCATCATTCTTCTGTATCAACAATTGATAGAGTTGTTAACAAGAAAGTAGGTATAATTGGCTTAGGAAGAATTGGGACCGCGTTTGCACTTCGAGCAAAAGCTTTTGGTTTTGATGTAAGCTTTTATGACCCTTACGTGCCGGATGGACAAGAAAAAGCCATAAATGTTCATAGATTTAATAAACTAGAAGAATTAATGACAACTTCTGATTATATATCTATTCACTGTCTTGCAAATAAAGAAACTACAAATTTAATTGATTCTTCTATGTTTAAAATTTGTAAATCTAATTTAGTAATTGTTAATACAGCTAGGGGAGCTATAATTAATCTAGATGATGCATATGAAGCTTTAAAATCTAACAAAATACGTGCAATAGGATTAGACGTTCTCCCTAAAGAACCAGCAGATATAAATCATCCTTTAGTGAAAGCTTGGTTAAATGAAGAGTGGGCAAATGATAAAATTATATTAACTCCTCATTCTGCTTTTTATAGTCCCACTGGACTAATATTTCTTAGAGAAAAAGCTTTAAAAACTTGTATAGATCATTTACAAGGAATTAAAACTTCAAATTGTATAAATAAAGAATACTTAAATTAAATAAATTTAGTATAAGGAAAGAATTATGACTAATATACTTGATTATTATTTTGCAACTCCTTCACCTTGGGCATATTTAGCTACACCAAGACTGATAGAATTAAAAAATAAATATGATTTAAAAATAAATTGGAAACCTTCTGATTTAATGGAAATTTTTGCAGTTCATGGGGTTGCAGCCGTAAAAGACCGCCCTCAACCAGTTCAATTAAATAGACTTACAGAATTAAAAAGATGGGGTGAATTCTTAAACATGCCTATAACAATTCAACCCAAATTTTTTCCTGTTGATCCTTCACTATCGCATAGAACTATAATTTTAGCCCAAAAGAATAATATAAAAATTGAAAATTTAATTTTTTCTTTTCAAAAAGCCGTATGGGCAGATGAAAAAAATATATCAGATGAAAATACTATTATTGAAATTTGTAAAAGTAATAATTTTAATTCTGGTTCTATTATAGAAGATGCAAATTCAGAGGAAATAATAAATGAATACAAAAAAAATACTGAAGATGCTCTAAGTAGTAATGTATGGGGAAGTCCTACCTTTATATATAATAATGAACTTTTTTGGGGACAAGATCGTATAGATTTTTTAGAAAGAGCAATTCAAAAATAGTAAAATGTAAATTTATTCTTATTAAATTATTAAAAATCTTTTTACTATAAAAACTAGGTTAAAATTATGGTATCGAAAAAACATAATAGTACTGTATTGGACAAAATTACAATTACTTCTGATATTCGAAGTCTTGATAAAGAAACTCTAAAAATATTAGCAAATGAAGTAAGAAACGAAATGATTAAATCTGTATCTCAAACTGGAGGTCATCTAGGTGCTGGTTTAGGAGTAGTAGAACTTACAGTAGCTTTACATTATGTATTTAATACCCCATATGACAGGCTAATTTTTGATGTAGGACATCAAAGTTATCCTCATAAAATTTTAACTGGCAGACGCAATAAAATGAAATCACTTAGACAAGAAAAAGGCTTGTCAGGGTTTACAAAAAGGGCCGAAAGTGAATATGATCCATTTGGAGCAGCACATGCATCTACTTCCATTTCTGCGGCCTTAGGTATGGCCGCTGCAGCAGAATTGAATAATGAAGATAGAAGGTCAATTGCAGTTATTGGTGATGGCGCTATGACTGCGGGTATGGCATATGAAGCCATGAATAATGCAGGATCTATGAAACTTCCACTTATAGTCATTTTAAATGATAATGACATGTCTATTGCTCCACCCGTTGGAGCTATGAGTGCTTATTTGTCAAAATTAATTTCTTCATCTTCATATAGAAGCTTGAGAGAAGTTGCCAGTCAAGTAGCAAAAAGATTACCAAGACCTCTAGCAAATACTGCTAAAAAAGCTGAGGAATATGCTAGAGGTATAGTCACCGGAGGAACTTTATTTGAAGAATTAGGTTTTTACTACATAGGACCAATTGATGGGCACAACTTAGATCATTTGATTCCAATATTAAAAAATATAAGAGACAAAAAAGAACAAGGCCCCGTTCTAGTTCATGTAGTTACACATAAAGGTCACGGATATATTCCCGCTGAACAAAGCTCAGACAAGTTTCACGGTGTATCAAAATTCAATATTGTTACAGGAACACAGAAAAAAAATAAAAATTCACCACCTAGCTATACTAATATATTTGCAGACACTTTAATTAAAATAGCAAAAAAAGATAAGAAAATCGTTGCTATAACAGCAGCTATGCCCTCAGGAACAGGACTAGATAAGTTTGAAAAAATATTTCCAAATAGATTTTTTGATGTGGGTATAGCTGAACAGCATGCTGTTACTTTTGCTGCTGGATTAGCAGCAGAAGGAATGAAACCATTTGCAGCAATATACTCAACTTTTTTACAAAGAGCATACGACCAAATAGTTCATGATGTAGCTATTCAAGAGCTTCCCGTTAGGTTTGCAATAGATAGAGCTGGACTTGTAGGTGCAGATGGTGCTACACACGCAGGTTCTTTTGATATAGCTTATTTAGCTAATATACCCAAGATGGTTTTAATGGCAGCAGCTGATGAAAATGAGTTAAGAAGAATGGTAATTACAGCTGCAGCTATTAATGATAGACCCTCAGCTTTTAGATACCCTAGAGGTGCAAGCATAGGTCTAAAATTGGATAGTGAAGTAAAACCTCTAACAATAGGTAAAGGCCGTATTATAAAAAACGGAGAAAAAATATGTATCCTTTCATTTGGTGCACGATTATATGAATCAATAAAAGCAGCAGAGATATTATCTACTGAAAACTATAATATAACTATAGCTGATGCTAGATTCTGTAAGCCACTTGATAAACAACTAATAAAAAAATTAATTAGTAATCATGAAATTTTAATTACTATTGAAGAAGGGGTAATTGGTGGTTTTGGATCACATGTCATGCAATATATTACAGATAACAATTTATTACTAAATAATTCAAAAATGCAATCAATAGTTTTTCCAGATAAATTTATAGATCAGGCAACACCTGAGTCAATGTATAAAATGGCAAAAATGGATTCCATATCTATTGTAAATAAAATCAAATCTCTATTAAAATAAAATCTTTCTACTAATCTATTAGTTCTTTTGGAAGATTGAAATTTACTTTTTCTTTTGTTCCATCTAAAATTTCAACATCTATATTTTTGCCATATTTCTCTTTAAGAAAACCTACCAATTCTTCTACTAAAATTTCTGGAGTAGATGCACCCGCTGTTATACCTATTGTAAAAGCATTATCAAACCATTCAAATTTCACTTCATTTTTATCAGAAATACGATAAGTTGGCACACCGGTAAGTGAAGAAATTTCTGCTAAACGCACACTATTAGAACTATTTTTATTTCCTAATACTAAAACAATATCACTACAATCTGCTAAGTCTCTTACAGCTTTTTGTCTATTTTGTGTCGCATAGCAAATATCTTTAACATCAGGACCTTGTATTTTTGGAAAACGAATTTTTAAAGACTTAATAATTTCTCTAGTATCATCAACTGATAAAGTAGTTTGAGTAACATAAGCTAATCTATCATTTGGATTGTAATCAAGTTGGTCTATTTGATCAATTGTCTCAACTACTTGTACTCCTCCAGGAATTCTTCCTGCCGTACCTTCTACTTCAGGATGACCATTATGTCCGACTAATATAATCTTATAACCTTTTTCATGGTATCTTAAAGCTTCAATATGTACCTTTTTAACTAGAGGACAAGTTGCATCTACTACAGAAAGATTTTTTTTGTCTGCATTTTTTTCAACTTTTTCAGATACCCCATGTGCACTAAATATAGTGATAGAATTTTTAGGTATATCTGAAATTTCATCTACAAATACGGCACCTTTTTTAGTTAGACTAGATACTACATGCTTATTATGAACAATTTCATGTCTCACATATATTGGAGAGCTAAATTTTTCTAAAGATTTATCAACTATATCTACCGCTCTTTGAACTCCTGCACAAAAGCCTCGCGGTTGCGCTAAAATAATATGTTTCATAATGTAATTATTAACTTCTCAATTCTGTTTTCAAAATTTTACCCGTAGCATTTAATGGTAATGAATCATAAAACTCTACTATTCGAGGATATTTATATGCTGCAATTTTAGATTTTGCAAAATCAACTATATCTTCTTCAGAGCATTCAGCACCATCTTCTAAGACTATACATGCTTTTATTTCCTCTCCCCACTCATTATGTGGAACTCCTATAACCGCTACCAAAGAAACTTTTTCATGTTGTATCAATACTTCCTCAATTTCACGAGGATATACATTATAACCTCCTCGTATAATCATATCTTTTAATCTATCAACTATATATAAATAGCCATCCTCATCAAAATAACCTACATCACCAGTATGAAACCAGCCACCTCTAAGGGCATTTTTTGAAACTTCTGGATTATTAAAGTAGCCTTTCATAACAGCATGACCTCTAACAACTACCTCTCCTGTATCTTTAATAGGTACTTCATTATCTTGCTCATCTACAACTTTAACCTCAACACCCCAGACTGGCTGACCAACTGATCCAGGTTTTCTTTTTCTATCTAAGTGATTGAATGTTACCCCTGGAGAAGTTTCTGATAATCCATATCCTTCTAATATTGGAACTTTAAATTTCTTCTCAAAACTATTTAAAACTTCCATTGGAAGAGACGCTCCCCCAGCTGCACATATCCTTAAATTATGCGAAATAATATTTATATCTACTTCTGCTTTATCTATATTATTTAAAAGTGCCCAATACATTGTAGGAACTCCTCCAAATACAGTTGCTTTATGAAATTCCATACTTTTTAATACTTCAACAGGATCAAAACGGGGTAAAACTATTAAACTTGCTCCGCATAATAGACCATTAACCATCATAATAATTTGTCCAAAAACGTGAAACAAAGGTAACGACATAATAATTTTATCTTCCTTTTTAATATCAACTAAATTTTTTGCTACAAATGCATTAAATAAAATATTAGAATGTGTTAACTCAGCTCCCTTGGGTTTTCCTGTAGTTCCTGAGGTATAAAGTATAATTGCTGTATCTTCTGCAGATCTTTGAATAGTATCAAATTCATTTTCTTTTGCTGAAATTAACTTATTAAAACTATCTATATTTTCATAATTAGAAACAGTATTAATATCTGATTCAATAACCCACATATTTTTACATTTTTTTGAATTTTCAAAAGCTTCATAAACTTGATCAATTATTTTAAGTTCTTGTGTTCCTTCAAAACAAATTATAGCTTTTGCCTCGGAATTTTCTAAAATAAAACTTATTTCATCAGACTTTAATAAAACATTAAATGGTAAAACTACACAACCGGCTTTCAAAATACCATAATATGTAAAAATAAATTGAGGTATATTAGGACAACATAGTGCTACTCTTTCACCCTTTTTAATACCAGACTTTTGTATTCCTAAAGCTACTTTATTTGCCATAATATTTAATTCTTTATATGAAATATTTTTGTCTGCAAAATGTATTGCTATATTTTCTGGATATATTTTTGCACTATATTCTAAGGTGGCGGCAAGATTTAACATTATTTACTCCATAAACTATACTTAAAGTAAGATTGAATATAATATATATAATAATTTAAGACTAATAATTTATTTTGGGAGGAAATATATATTGAAATATATAACTATAATATCACTTACGCTTTCAATTTTGATTAATAATGTATTAGGTCAAGAAGAAGATATAATAAAATACAGAAAAAATATTATGAAGGCAGTTGGAAACCATATTTCTATTATAGCTGCAAATTTGAAAGGAAAGGTTGATATTAATTCAGATATTTTACCTCATTCTAATGCCCTTTATCTTAGTCTAGCAGCAATAGATATAGACAAAACTTTTCCAGAGGGAACATCTAACACTTCAGGTTTAAAAACAAAATCTCTTCCAATTATATGGTCAGATAAAAAAGCATTTAGAGAAAGCATGAAAGTTTCTACAGAAAAAGCAAAGGCTCTAGTTATAGCTGCAGAGGGAGGTAATAGGCAAGATATAGGAAAAGCATTAGGTGCTTTAGGCAAAACTTGTGGTAACTGTCATAACAAATTTAGAGAAAAGAAAAACTAATTTTTTGCTTAAACTAAATTATACATTATTAATTTTTTTAATCTATTTTGTAACAAATAATATAGCTTTCTCTAAAGAAAGGGGACAGATATTAGCACACGCCGCTGGTTGTTTTGGATGTCATACAGCAAATAAAGACTTACCATATAGCGGTGGATATAAAATAAATACAAAATATGGCACCTTTATAAGCCCTAATATTACTTTTGATGAAAAAAATGGGATAGGGAAATGGAATTTAGAAGAATTTACAAGAGCCTTAAAACACGGGATTAGTCCTAAAGGAGTACCTTACTATCCAGTTTTTCCATATAATTGGTATAAAGAATTAAAAAATAGCGATATAAATGATATTTATAATTATCTAAGATCGATTCCTATTCAATCTATAAAGCAAAGTAATCATAAATTAAAATTTCCATATAATTTTAGGGCATTACTTTGGATGAGAAGTAAAATTGAATATATATTTTTTTCAAATAATCAATTTAATACAAATAATGAAATCGAAAAACAAGGTTCATATATAGTAAAATCAATAGTACATTGTGGCGCATGTCATTCTCCTAGAACCTTTTTATCGATAGTAAAAAATAAAAATGATTTAAGCGGTCGTCCTAAAAGCCATAAAAAAATAAATGACGAAGCTCCTAATATTTCGAATAACAAAACTAAAGGAATAGGTAGCTGGGATGAAAATGATATTGTTTTTTTTCTACAGACTGGCTTTAAACCAGACGGTGACTATGTTGAAGGACATATGACTGGAATAATTGAAGATGGGACTTCATATCTGTCAGAAAATGAATTAAAAGCTGTTAGTAAATATCTTCTATCTCAACATAATAAATAATACTATAAACTTAAAGAATCATAATAATGAGAAACTACGCCTATCCTTTCGCTAATTTGATCCCATCTTTTTATATTTAAAACTAAAACAATTACACTGGAAGTTGAAAAATGTTTATTTAAAACATTTTCTAAATCTTTAGAATACGCTCCTGTTAAATATATTGCCAATTGCTTGAGGCTAGGCTCATGACCCACTAAACCAATACTGTCCGCATCTTCTTCAATAAATAATAAAAAATTAATTAAATCTTCTTTAGTAGCAGAATATAATTCATGTTTAATTTCAATTGAAATATCATTCATATATTTTTGAATAACTTCAGAAGTCTGCACAGTTCTTTTTGATGAAGAAACAAATATTTTTTCTAAATTAGGTTCAACATTTTTTAACCACATAGATAGCTTATTAGCTCTTTCTAATCCTGCTGAAATTAAATTTCTATCATGGTCTTCTTGACCACTTACATATTTCTCTGCTTTAGCATGCCTAATAATATATAAATATTTCATAAAACCTCAAAATTTAGTCTTTAGCTGCAGATAAAGCCCTTTCTAAATCCAATAATAAATCATCTATATCTTCTATGCCAACAGATAACCGGACTAATCCATCTTTTATACCTAATTCATTTCTAACATTCTCAGGTACTGAGGCATGTGTCATAATTCCAGGATGTTCTATTAAACTTTCGACTCCTCCAAGTGATTCTGCTAATTGAAATATTTGACATGTTTCTAAAAATCTCTTAGATGAATCTAATCCTCCTTTTATTACACAAGTAACTATCCCGCCATAACCATTCATTTGTCTCTTTGCAATAGAATGTCCTGGATGATCTTCTAAACCAGGATAATAAACATTATCTATCAAATCATGGCTTTTTAAAAACAATGCTATTTGCATAGCATTGCTGCAGTGTTTTTCCATTCTCAAAGATAATGTTTTTAAACCTCTTAAAGCTAAAAATGCGTCAAACGGACCTTGAACTGCTCCTACAGCATTTTGCAAATATGCTATTTGTTCCCCATGCTTTTTATGAGAACAAACCACAACTCCTCCTACCATATCAGAATGGCCATTCAAATACTTAGTAGCTGAATGAACCACAATATCAAAACCATTTTCTATAGGTCTTTGTATATAAGGACTAGAAAATGTATTATCTGCTACGGTAATTATATTATGTTGTTTTGCTAAATCAGTTATATATTTTAAATCTACTATCTTTAGCATTGGGTTAGTAGGAGTTTCTATCCAAATCATTTTTATTTTTTCTGAAATTAATTTTTCTACTACTTCAGGTTTAGATAAATCTCCAAATACAAATCTTAAATTAGATGTTCTCTTCCTAACATTATCGAATAATCTTCTCGAACCACCATACAAATCATCCATAGCAAGAATATGGTCTCCAGAATCTAAAAGCGATAACACTGTATCTGCTGCTGCCAAACCAGACGCAAATGCATATGCACTATTACCAACCTCCAAATTAGCCATACACATTTCATATGCTTTTCGTGTTGGATTTCCGGTTCTAGAATATTCATATCCTTTATGCACTCCAGGACTATCCTGAACAAAAGTTGATGACGCATATATAGGTGTCATTATAGCCCCTGTAGTAGGGTCAGGGGATTGACCAGCATGTATTGCTCTAGTTGCAAATTTTGATTTTGGAAGATTTGAGACCATTTTTTTTCCTTCAATAATTATTTTTTTTTAACCAATCCTTATCGTAAATTTTTAAATATTTATTTCCCGTATCACAAACTAAGGTTACAACATTTTTTTGTTCAGATTGCTCCCTGCAATATTTAATAGCTGCCGAGATAAGAGTTCCACTAGAACTGCCCGCTAAAACTCCTTCTTTTTGCAACAAAATATTACAAGTTTGTAATGCTTCTTTATCAGATATAGCATATGCATGACTTATCAGCTCTAGATCTAATAGTGGCGGTATATAATCTTCTCCTATACCTTCAACTATCCAACTCCCTACTTTATCTGGAATTTTACCAGTATTAATTTTTGGTTCTAAAATTGATCCAACTGGGTCTGCTAAAATTATGTCACAATTTTTATTTACTTTTTTTAAAGCCTGTCCTACTCCCGTAATTGTTCCTCCAGTTCCAACTCCAGCACAAAAAGCATCTACTTTATTAGATAATTGCTGCAATATTTCTGGCCCAGTCCATTTTAAATGAGCTTGTAAATTTGCTTCATTAGCAAATTGATTAATATATAATGAACCTTTTTTATCCTTTGCAATTTTTTCAGCTAAATCTGCATAATATTCTGGATGACCTTTTTCAACATCAGATCGAGTTACAATAACCTCGGCTCCTAAAGCTTTTAAATGTATAATTTTTTCCTTTGCCATTTTATCTGGAACAACAATTAAACAATTGTAACCTCTTTGATTAGCTATCAAAGCAAGACCTAATCCCGTATTACCAGCAGTGGCCTCTATAATTAAACCTCCTTCAGCTAATTTTCCATTTTTTTCAGCATCCTCAATCATAAATTTTGCAGGTCTATCTTTTATCGAACCTCCAGGATTTTGAGATTCTAATTTTAAAAACAATTTGCAACATCCAGTATCTATATTCATTACTTGCAATAAGGGTGTATTTCCAATTAAGTCTAGTACAGATTTTACGGGCTGATACATTTTATAATTCCTACAAATATCTTTTTTGATTTTACCTTCTTACCGAAGGACTTTCAATCAATAAAGAATTTCCTCGCCAAGCAATATATAATTGTAATGCATTATAGTCTATATGTCCTATATCCAGAGGTTCTGCTCTAGCCTGATTATTACAAAACTGAAAACGTTTATGAGCGGAAGCAATATTATCCCATCTCATTAAATAAGCAGGAAATCCATTTATATGGCCTTGACTTATCTTTTCTGATCTTAAAAAAGAGCCTGCTTGCTCATCATGGCATTGATTACAAGCTAAGTTCATCTGACCTATTCTTCTAAAATATAATTCTTTACCTCTTAAAAAATACTTTTTTGCCTCTCCATCTATACTTACATTCATAGCCTTCCCTCGAGATAAATATGACACATAAGTTGATAAGGATAATAATGGTTTGCTCTCAAGTTCAAAACTTTTAACATCCATTTTGTTTTTTCTACACAAATTTATTTTTTGTTCTAAATTTACTAAATATTTTTCTTTCTTATCTATTTTTGGATACTTAGTAGCGGCATTAGCTAATGATAAATTACTAGAATTATGGCAAGATGCACAAGAAATATTTTTAGGACCTTGAATTAAATTAAATATTTCTTCTCCTCTTTCTACCCAAATCATACCAGGATTTGCAAAATCATCTTTTTCTATCTCTCTAGTTTCTTTCTTAGCAAAATAACTTCCCGATTTTAATTCTTGCTCTGAATATGGTTTATCTTCAGAAAAACACATTTTTTTAAATAAAAAAATAGCTAATATAAAAATAATTAATTTAATAAAATAATTCATTTACATTACTTTATTTTTACTATCGGGAGTATCTATTTCAAAAGGATAAATTATTTTACCGTTTTTATCATATACATCTATTGTGTCCCTTTTGAAAGAGGATTGACCATAATCATCTACCCACTCAACCTCAATTAATCCACTTGTATCAACTTTTAATTTAAAAGACATAAATGGATTAGCTGAAACTCCAGAATACCATTGACTTTTAAAAACTTGTTTACCATTAAACCTAACATATACATGATCGATAATTTTTTTGGGGTAAATTACTCCTGTTTCTTGGTCCCTTCTTACTCCAGGTTCCATAACATGCTCAGCCATAGTCTTAATTGTAATAACATCTCCTTTATTTGCAGATTTAGGAATTCTTAATCTTCTTCTCCAATTGCTCCTTTCTTCATTAGCCATTAACTACATGCTCCTATAGTTACATCAACAAATGACTGCGTTTGTCCAATTGTTCCATCTGCCATTTCTGCAATGGCAATAATATTTGAACTTGTTCTCATTCTTATTCTAATTGATAATTCTGCTTCGCCAGACTGTGGAGTAAAATAAAATTTAGCAATTTCAGGAAAAGGATTGTCCAAAACTAATATATGTACAACTTCAGGATAATCATCATTTATCATCGAACAATTTACTGAAAAATTTATAGGAACAGTATTACCATTCTCTGCTATATCAGGCGCATTTAGTAATATTAAATCTTCTCTTAATTCTCGGCCTTTAATAATATTTCTTACGATCCTTTTTGCTTCTTCTAAATCTGGCTCTATTCTAAATGTTTGCCTGTATGTTTGAAAACGATCTCTAAATGGACTACCTACCTCTTCTTTAGCATCTAATGATCTTAAAAAAGATAAACTTGGCACCAAACTTATGCCAGTTATAAATTTTCGCCTACTTAATAAAAGTTTATGTTTAATAAATTTAATATTCATTTATATTATTCCGATTTCAAGGTCATTAACCAACTTATAACATCTTCTATCTCTTGTGCATTTAAAATAGGGTTTCCATAAAAATTTTTGTCAACTTTTTCTAAACCTTTAACTTTATAAAAAGCAGGCATAATAGAATCAGGATTTAAAATATATGGATTAACTAATCTTAACCTTAATTCATTGATATTATACCTACTACCTACCCCTTTCAAACTAGGCCCTACAGTTCCATGAAACATTTCATCCACCTCAGGAATAACATGACAGGCCAAACAATTTCCTTTTCTAGATGAGGCTATAATTTTACCTTTTATAGGGTCTCCTAATTGATTAGTTAATGGTTTAGGTATTTCAAAATCTATAATCTCATATGATACCATACTATCATCGGCAAAAGCACTATACCAACTATATAAATAAAGAACAAAAATAAGGTGCTTAAAATAATACATAATAAATAATATAATTAAATTTAAATAATAATCCAAATATGAAATCTATTGTCTTAAAAATTATTTAAACTAATATAATATTGAAATTAAAAATAAGGAAAAAATATGAAGCCTTTAGATGGGATTAAAATTATTGACTTTTCAACTTTGTTGCCAGGTCCATTTGCAACCTTAATTTTAGCAGAAGCTGGAGCAGAGATTATAAAAATTGAACGACCTGGAGGAGAAGATATGAGAAAAACTCCTCCATTTATAAATGGGGAAAGTGTCTTATTTAATCTTTTAAATAGAGGTAAAAGATCTGTAGAAATAGATATAAAATCTAAAGAAGGTTATGAACAAATTATTAATTTGATAAAATCAGCAGATATAGTAATAGATCAATTTCGTCCAGGTGTAATGGAAAGACTTAAGCTAGATTTTAATAGCCTTAAACTAATTAAAAAAAATATTATACAATGTTCTATAACTGGATATGGACAAAATGGTCCAAAAAAATATACTGCCGCACATGATATAAATTATATGGCAGAATCAGGTTTATTGTCTTTAGCTGTTGAAAAAGATGGCTCTCCAGCCATGCCTAATACTCAAATAGCTGATATAGCGGGAGGCAGTTACCCAGCAGTTATAAATATTTTACTAGCATTAAGAGAAGTAGAAAAAACGGGAGAGGGAAAATTTCTAGATATTTCCATGACTGATAATCTTTTTCCATTTATGTGGATGGCCATTGGCCTAACCTCAAATAATTTTTTTAGCAAAGGTGGTGACCTTCAGCTTACTGGAGCAAGTGCAAGGTACAATATATATAAAACACAGGACAATGGTTATTTGGCATTAGGGGCTCTTGAAGAAAAATTTTGGCGAAGATTTTGTGAAATAATAAATTTACCTCCAAACTTAATTGATGACACTATAAATGTAAATGCAACAAAAAATGCTATTAAAGAAATTATATTTAAATATCCTACCCAATATTGGAAAGATATATTATCAAATGAAACTAATATATGTTGCTCAGTAGTAAATAATTTAAAAGAAGCTTTCAATGACAAACAAGTTATTGAACGACAACTATTATCAGGAAAAATAAAATTAGGAGATAAAGATATCACAGTTATGCCAACACCTCTAGCCCCTTTATGGAGATCTGCTGAAATAATTGAAGCAGCTCCCAAGTTAGGCGAAGGCAATGATGTTTTTATGAAAACTAAATGAATATAAAAACTATACATATAATAAGTTCAATAAATGACTTGAAAAATATTAAAAGTTATAAAAATCTTAATATCACTTATATTGACGCGAAGAGTAATAAATCTATTTTATTTGCACTAAAAAAAGCAAAAAGGGATAGTAATTTAATTATTTTAATACCAGGTATTTTAAAATCATATAAGAAAATTGCTGAAGAATTAAAAAATATTGAAATCCCAATAGTATACTGTTCAATTGACAACGCTGATATCCATGATAAAAAAAATGAAATTATTAAAAATATTGAATATGTAATTCACGGTTTTAAATTAAGTACTACTGAAGTAATAATTTCTTCAGCTTTAAAAATAATTAAACATCACGGAGAAAAAAATTATAATTAAACCCAAAAAGTCAATATTAAGTATTAAACCATATGTTCCTGGTAAATCTGGTACTAATGGAAGAAAAAATATTATAAAATTATCTTCAAATGAAACTCCTTTGGGGACCTCTTCAAAAGCATTAAAAGAACTCAAAAAAGGGTTTTCTACATCTAGATATCCAGATGGAAGTTCTTATGCATTAAGAGAGGCACTTGCTAAACAGCATAATATAAATGTAAATAATATTATTTGTGGAAATGGGTCAGATGAGGTCCTATCTTTGTTTGCTCACTGTTTCTCAGGACCAGGAGACGAAGTACTCTATAGTAAGCATGGTTTTTTGGTTTACCCAATTTCTATTAAAGCTGCTGGTTCCAAACCTATATCTGTTCCAGAAAAAAATTATAAAGCAGATGTTAACGCTATTATTAAAAAAGCTTCAAGAAAAACAAAAATTTGTTTTATAGCTAATCCAAATAATCCTACAGGAACCTATTTAACGCGAAACGAATTAATTAAACTAAGAGAAAAGCTTCCGAAAAAATGTCTTTTAGTAATAGACTCAGCATATGCAGAATATGTAGAAGAAAATGATTATTCTGATGGAATAGATATAGCCAAAAAATATAATAATGTAGCTACAACTAGAACATTCTCAAAAATATATGGTCTTGCTTCTTTAAGAATAGGATGGGCATATTCTTCAAAAGAAATTATTGAACTTATGAATAGAGTTAGATTGCCTTTTAATGTTAACACATTAGCTCAAAAAGCTGCTATAGAAGCAATTAAAGATAAAAAGTTTTTAGATAAAGCAAAGGTCCATAATAAAAAATGGAAACCATTTATAGAAAATAAATTAAAGAAAATGGGGTTACAAATAGTACCAGGTGTAGCAAATTTTGTTTTAGTAAAATTAAAAGATGAAAAACAAGCTAACGCATGTTATTCACACTTAGAAAAAAATAAAATATTTGTTAGAAAAATTGCGGAGTATGGTTTACCAAGCTTTTTAAGAATTACTGTGGGTTTAAAAAATGAAAATATTGCATTATGTAAATCAATATTTAATTTTTTAAATAAATAACATCTAAATATATTAAAAAAATGTATATACGGTAAGGAGAAGTAATTGAATAATACAAATTTAGATTCTTTGTTTTTCGGTAATAATGGCTTAGACAAACATACGGCCGAAAAAATAACAGCAGAAGCTGTATCAGGTGCTGAAGATGGTGAACTATATATGCAATCTTCACAAAGTGAAAGTTTTTCATTTGATGATGGTAAACTAAAAGTAGCCAACTCTAATTCTGACTTAGGTTTTGGTCTTAGATCTTTATCAGGTGATATTATTGGTTACGCCCATGCATCAGAAATTTCCAAAGAGAGCTTAGAAAGAGCTGCAAAAACTGTAAAAACTGTAAGATCAAAAAATGCTAAAGAAATTGATGTTTCCCCCGCTAAAACTAATAAAAAATACTATAAAGATATAAATCCTCTTTCTGACTATACCTTTGAACAAAAAGTGAAATTACTTCAAACAATTGATAGTTATGCGCGTAATAAAAATAATAAAGTTGAACAAGTTAGTATTTCTCTAGCCTCGTCATGGGAAGCAATAAGAATTTTAAGAGCTGATGGACAAATGATTGATGATATTAGACCATTAGTCAGATTAGGCGTTAATATTGCAATTAAAGATAATAAAAAAATGGAAACAGGTTCATATGGTTCTGGAGGAAGGCACGGTTATGAAATTTTGTTTAATGAAAAACATTGGAAACATCATGTCGACGAGGCCCTAAGGCAAGCTATAGTTATGTTAGACGCTAAGGCTGCTCCTGCAGGAGAGATGATGGTTGTATTAGGACCAGGATGGCCAGGAATATTGCTTCACGAAGCTATAGGGCATGGTTTAGAAGGGGACTTTAACAGAAAAAAAACTAGCGTATTTTCAAATCTTATGGGAGAAGAAGTGGCCTCTAAAGGAGTTACGGTTGTTGATGATGGAACTATAAACGCAAAGAGAGGTTCATTATCTATTGATGATGAAGGTACGCCAACAGAGAATACTGTCTTAATAGAGGATGGTAAACTTGTTAACTATATGCAAGACAGACTCAATGCAAGGTTGATGGGAACTAAATCTACTGGTAATGGTAGGAGACAATCATACGCCTATCAACCAATGCCAAGAATGAGAAATACTATAATGACCTCAGGAAAAAACAATCCTGAAGAAATAATAGCAAGTGTTAAAGATGGAATTTATGCAAAATCTTTTGCGGGAGGACAAGTCGATATCACTAACGGTAAGTTTGTATTTTCTGCAAGTGAAGCCTATCAAATTGAAAATGGACGCATTACAAGTCCAGTCAAAGGTGCAACCCTTATAGGGTCTGGTTTTGAGGTGCTTAAAAAAGTATCCCTGATTGGTGACGATATGCAACTAGACCCAGGAATAGGTACCTGTGGTAAAAATGGCCAAGGTGTGCCTGTGGGAGTAGGACAACCTACTATCAGAATTGATGGCTTGACTGTAGGCGGAACTAAAACAAACTAAATTAATAACTATAATTTTTATATATCTCAGATAAAAAATTATTTTTATTTTTTTTCCATATATCTAACATATCCGAAGCTTGGCTATTACCACTAGTCACTATTTTTTCTAGATGATTTAAATATCCTGTTTCATCATTCCCTGCACCATCTTTAGCTGCTCTATTTTTTAAACCTAATTTTGCAATACTTATTAAATCCTTCGCATAATCATTCAAAATTTTATCTCCCAACTTTAATTTTAATCCTTCAATAGGAGACATAAAATACATTTTTTTAAAATCATCTAATGATATACTATTTGCTAGATCCTCGGTTTTATTTAAGGATTCATCATCATATAATAATCCAACCCAAATAGCTGGTAAAGCACATAAATTTTTCCATGGACCAGTATCAGCTCCTCTAAACTCTATAAATTTCTTTAATCTAACTTCAGTAAATATAGTACTTAAATGGTCTTCCCAATTACTTAAAGTTGGAACTTCATTTGGTAGAATAGATAATTTACCTTGCATAAAATCCTTAAATGATTCTCCTGCACAATTTATATAATTTCCTTCTCTTCTAACAAAATACATTGGAACATTTAGAGCATAATCAACCCATTCTTCAAATCCAAAACATTTATTAAAAATAAATTCTGGTATTCCACATCTATTTTTATCTACATCAAACCAAATAGCGGACCTTCTGGACATAAATTTAGAAGGTTTCATGTTTTCGAATGGAGAGCTAGAAAATAATGCAGAAATAATAGGCTGTAAAATAAATGCAGCTTTAATTTTTCTCATCATGTCATTTTCACTAGAATAATCTAAATTAACCTGAACAGTGCAAGTATCTGCCATCATTTCTAAACCTAAGGATCCAACTTTAGGCATATATTCTTTCATAATATCGTATCGTGCCTTAGGCATCCATAAATCTTCAGACAACTTTCCTTCTATTCTTGCCCCTATACCTAAATAACCAACATCTAGTTCATTTCCAATTATTTTTAACTGGTTTAAATGGTCATTAACCTCTGCACATGTCTTGTGTATATTATCTAATGGAGCACCCGATAATTCTAGCTGCCCACCAGGCTCTAATGTTATTGATTGCTTATCTTTTTTAAGTGCAATCAAATAATTATTTTCTATTACTTCTTCCCATCCAAAACGAGTTAAAGATTTTAGTATTTTTTTTATTCCTGAATTTTCTTCATAAGAAACCGGTTTTAAATTTGATAATTTATATACAAATTTTTCATGTTCTGTACCTATTTTGAACTCGGTCTTCTTTTTGCAACCATCTTCAAACCATTTTATTAAATCTATTTTATTTAATGCCATCACTTTACATTCATTTTTATTGAAAAATCGATAATGCAATTATTGCTGCCGTCTCAGCTCGATAAATCCTTGGTCCCAAACTGCATTCTAATGTATTACTTAAATTTTTTAAATATATTCTTTCTTCCTCAGTAAAGCCTCCTTCGGGTCCAATTATTATAACTAATTTTTTTCTATCAATAGAATTAGCCAAATCAATTAATTTTGGATTTGAAATAAGTTCATCACAAAATACTAAAACTTTATTATCCTTTACGCATAAATTTATTTGATGTTTAAAATCTTTAATATCACTTACTTCTGGCAAACTCAATCTTCCAGTTTGTTCTGCAGCACTAATAATACGCTTTATTGATCTTTCCTTATTAAATTTTTTCACTATTGTTCTATCCATTAGGGCAGGAAGCAAGCCAGTAACACCACATTCCGTGGCTTTTTCTATAAGCCAATCATTTCTAATTTGCTTAAGTGGAGAAAATAGCAGAATAGGGCCATACTCAATTGTTGAATCCTTTATCCTGTGATCACAAGTAAACTTTACTTTAGTTTTTTTTATCGTTAATGTTCCGTTCCACTCTCCAAATTTACTATTAAATAAATTTATAGAATCACCATTCTTTAATCTTAAAACATTTATAATTTTATGGGATTGAAAAGAATTCAAAAATACTTCTGTATTTTTTTCTAAATTAGAAGAGGTAAATAATCTTGTTTTAAAGCTATAAGTCAAACTTATTATCCATTTCCTATATCTAATAAAAGATATATAATTATTTTAAATGAAAATATATTGAAAAGTTAAATTTTTTGTTAATGAATAATAAAGTCAATAATTTTATTAATTTAGGAAGATTCAATAAGCCTCTTGGTGCGCTACTTCTTGCTTGGCCCTGTACTTGGGGAGTCATGATAGCCAATCCAGAAATAAATTCATTAATTTTCTATAATACACTATTCTTTTTTTCTGCATTTATAATGAGAGCTGCAGGCTGTGCTTGGAATGATATATTAGACCGCAATATTGATAGAATGGTTGAACGAACAAAATATAGACCAATAGCTGCTAAAACTTTAAGTATTACTGAAGGTTTACTATTCATAATAATATGCCTAGTTTTTGGATTATTTACATTACTATTTTTACCAACTAAAGCTATAGTTATATGCTTAATAAGCATACCTTTTATAATACTTTATCCTTTAACAAAAAGAATAACATTTTTTCCTCAGTTATGTTTAGGAATTACCTTTAATATTGGAATATTGATAGGATATACTGCTATCTCAAATGAATATTTTTCATTACCTTCAACTTTATTATACTTAGGAGCTATTTGTTGGACTATTGCATACGATACAATTTATGCAATACAAGACTATAAAGATGATAAAAAAAATAATATAAAATCTACTGCTACACTAATGAACAAATTTTCTGGTAAATTCGCAGCAATATTTTATCTCTTTAGTACTATACTCTTTTTCTTTGCTATAGAATTAGCAAACTTTGGAAACATATCTAAAACCACAATTTTAATTAGTGGTGTATGGCAATTCTATTATTCGTATAAAATTAACGTAAATGATCATATAAATGCTTTAAAGGGTTTTCAAATCTCTACTTTATGTGGAGGTATTCTATTTGTAGCTATGTTTTTAGATATTATTATGTAAATATATGAAAAATAAAATTACAATAATAATTCCTACTCTTAATGCTTCTAAAACTATTAGATCTACTCTTAGAAGCGTGTCAAAAGACTTTACAAATATAATAATAGTAGATGCAAATTCTGAAGATAATACTATTCAAATAGCTAAAAAGTATAAAGTAAAAATAATAAAAAGTACTGCCAATAGAGGCAAACAATTACATTTAGGAGCTTTATCATCCAATACAGATTGGATTTTATTTTTGCATGCGGACACAAAATTAAGTAAAAACTCTTTTGAAGAAATTAAAAATTTTATTAAGATAAAGCCTAATAAAGTAGGGTATTTTAAGCTAAAATTTAATACTCAAAACAGCTTTGCAGCAATCTTAGAAATAATTGTATATTTTAGAAATATAATATTTAAATTACCCTATGGAGACCAAGGGCTACTTATCTCTAAATCATTATATAATAATATAGGCGGATTTAAACCTCTACCCATAATGGAAGATGTTAATATTATAAAAAGAATAGCTGCCAAAAACTTAATTTTAATAAATAGTCATGTCATAACTGATGCCTCAAAATATATAAAGAATGGATGGATGAAGAAATCTATTTTAAATTTTATTTGTTTATCATTATATTTTATAGGTTATGATATAAACAAAATACATAAAATATATAATTATGAAAAAAAAAATTAATATATATATTTTTGCAAGAAGACCCGAAATAGGCATTGGAAAAACCAGATTAAAAAAAAGAATTGGAAAAAGTTTAGGTGCAAATTTTTACCATAGAAATTTATCAAAACTACTTAGAACTTTAAATTCTGATAATAGAATAAATACTTCATTATATGTTACGCCTGACTCTGCTATATATAACTGGCCAAAATATATTTCCTATAAAGTAAAAAGATTCCCTCAAGGAAGAGGTGATATAGGAAATAAAATGATTAGAATACTAAATCAAAATAAAGAAGCAAAATTATTAATTGGAAGTGATATTCCAAATATTACATTATCTGTACTTAATGAGGCATGGAAAAAATTACATAATTGTAATGTATTATTAGGACCAGCTCAAGATGGTGGATTTTGGCTAATAGGTTTTTCAAAAAGAACTAATATTAAAAAATTGTTTAAAAATATAAATTGGAATAGAAAAGATACACTAAAGCAAGTCGAAAATAATATTCATACAAAATACAAAGTCCTTTATACTAAAACCTTAAAAGATGTAGATTAAAATTTTTAATTAATACAATAAAAAAATAGGTTCTAAATTTATAATTAGAACCTATTTAATTTTAAAATTATTTTAATAAATGTTTTACAGCATCTATTGCTGCCTGAGCACATTCCTCATCTTGATCTGAACTAGCTCCACTTACGCCGATAGCTCCGATTAGATGTCCACTTTCAGTTCTTATTGGCAAACCACCCGCAAAAGGTACTAAAAAGTCTATTGTTGCTACTCCTGGACGAGGTCCAAGCGCTCCATCTTCTCCATAAGCTAGTTCACCAACTTTTCTTGTAGAACGTGGAATCATTGCTGAAGAAGTTGCTTTTCTAATGGCTATATCAATACTACCTAAAAAGGCTCCATCTTGCCTTCTGAATAACACTAAATCAGCACCATCATCTACTATTGCTATATTTATTGGATTCCATTTTTTAGATTCTCTCATAGCTTCACATACATCAGCCATTTTTTTGGCAATTGATAAATCAATAACAGGTTTAAGTTCTAATGAAAAAGCATTTTTATGTATAAAAACAATAGAACTAATTAATATAAATAATTTAATTAATCTCATATCCATCTCCCTAAATAAATCCATAGATTTTACATATAATTATACTTTGTATAAATACATAACTATACCTAAAATATTAATATAATATTCAAAGATGGACTAGAAATATTATGTTTATAAAGATTTATTCCTCAAAATCATCATTTAAATCTTCAATAGGTTTAGGGTCATCTCTTTTTGTTTTAGTGACCTTAACATCCCCTGAAATTTGTCCGCCTAATTTCACTTGTAAATTTTCATACTCTATATTACCAGAAACGGCTCCCTGTTCTTGAACAGTTAAAGTACCACTAATTTTTATATCACCATCTAATTTACCCCAAACTTCAGCGTTATGCGAGGTAACTGTACCTTTTAAATCCCCTCCTATACCAACCATCAAATTATCGGTTTCCATAGTAACATCTGCACTACCATCAATTTGGACTAAATCTGCATCAGTAATTTCACCTTTAATCTTTACTCCATTGCCAATAACAACATTTTTAGATTCTCGTCTTTGGCTTAAAGCATCTTTAGCATCTTCATTATCATCTTTTGAAAACATAACCATATCCCCCAATATAGAAGCAGTGATTGCGGTTAATCTTACCATAAATAAAAATTAAACAAAAATAAAATCTTATTTTGATTCAAAAATTAATATATTCCTAATAAAAATATTTAGTTATAATTCTAATATCATTTTAGCTAAAATATTTTTTTGTATTTCAGTTGAGCCTGCATAAATAGTAGTTTTCCTCATATCAAAATATTTTAATGAAGAAGTCACACTCCAATCAGGACCAATAACCGGTTCATTACTTCCTTGTTCCATTGTATTAGGTTGATAAGGATACGCATAATAGCCACTGGCCTCTAATACTAACTCTGTAATTTCTTGCTGTATTTCTGAACCTCTAATCTTTAACATACTAGCTTCAGCTCCTAGAGTAATACCCTTCGCATCTTTTGATATAGCTTTCAATAAATCATATTCTAAAGCCTGTAGCCGCATTTCACATTTTGCAAGCTTATCCATAAAACGTTTATCTGTATCTAAAGATGAATCACCATACATTTGAATTTTTGAAATTTTTCTAATTTTATTTAAAGCTCTTTTAGAACTTGATACTTGAGCATTATTAGTTCTTTCATGACCTAGCAAATATTTAGCTACAGTCCATCCTTTATTTTCTTCAAAAATAAGATTTTCCTTTGGAATGAAAACATCTTCCAAATAAACCATATTAATGTAATGACTTTTATCAAGAGTAATAATCGGTTTAACCGTTACACCTGGAGATTTCATATCTAGCAACATAAATGATATGCCTTCTTGAGGCTTACAACTAGTATTTGTCCTAACTAATATGAACATCATATCAGCATAATGGGCCATGGTAGTCCAAGTTTTTGTACCATTAATTTTATAGCCATCTTTAACTTTTTCAGCTTTTGTGGTTAACGAAGCTAAATCCGATCCAGATCCAGGCTCGGAATACCCCTGACACCACCAATGCTTATTAGATAATATTTTAGGCAAATATAAATCTTTTTGTTTTTGTGTACCATATTTTATTAATACGGGCCCAACCATTGTAACACCGAAAGTATATTCGCCATCAGGAGCACAGCCAGCGCCACACTCATCATTAAAAATATATCTTTCTGTTATTGTCCATCCCGTTCCACCATATTTCTTGGGCCAACCAGGTGCTATCCAACCATTCTCTGATAATTTATTATACCATTCTAGCATTTCTTCTTTAGTTAAATGATGACCATTTTGAACTTTTAATTTTGTAATAGGGTTCAGATTTTTACTAATAAAATCTTTTACTTCTTCTCTGAATTTTAGATCATTTTCTCCAAAACTTAATTTCATCAAACCTCCTAAAATCTTTTAATTAGTCATCAAATGCCTAGTAAAACATTCTACCGCCAATTTATTTGTATCATAAAAATATTTATAATGAATAACATAATGACTTCCATCAAAAAGCTTATATTCTGCTATAGCATTATTTTTTACTTATTTTCTATACAACTATATTGAACTAACAAATTAGCGTCTATATTTGTAAAAATAATTTCTTTATTATCTAAATCAAATAAACCATTCCACAATTTACTAATTGTATTTAGAGTGTTCTTTTCTTTATCCATATAAAATTTAGTATTAACTAGGCCGGACCATCTAGTATCATCACGCACCCATATCATTGGCGTAGTAACATCAATTTTATAACTATTAATTTTACCATTACTTTGAATATTATCATTAATTTTTATTACCTGACAATCCCATACAAATGTTTTAGCCATTGCATAAACACTACTTATATATAAATAAAAAAATAAAAATGAAATAAAAATTTTCTTCATGAATTGTGTTCTCATAATTTTCTTAATTCACTATACTTATCACAATTTGTAAATATCTATTTTTCTATTAAAAAATTTATATATGAAAGTAAATAATGAATTTTTTATTATCTATGATTTCTTCTTTTTTTTGTTCATAACCTACTCTTTCAGCTAAAGATATGGAATTAAAATTTCCTTCTACTATATGACTAGCTAAGCTGGAAAGTTTAAAATTGTTAATAGCATAATCCTTAACTGCTATCGCCGCCTCATAAGCATAACCTTTACCCTCATAAGCTTCAAACACCTGCCAAGCTAGATCTGGCTCTTTAAACATAGCTGGCTTTATTATTCCCACCCTTCCAATATATTCATTAGTACCTTTTACCCTTAATGACCACAAACCATGCCCGTAAAGAGACCAATGACCAATATTAGCCATGTAGTCATTCCATGCTGTAAAGCTTCTATATGGCCCTCCTACAAATTTACTTCTTTCACTTTTTAAAAATTCTTCAAGAACTTTGTAGTCAGTCCTTAAAGGATAATTTAATATTAACCTCTTTGTCTCTATTATAGGTATATTAAGATAATTATTTTCTAATTTATTCATGAATTTTTCTTAATATATATTAACTTAAAAAATACTTCATTAATACTTCTGCTATAAGAAATATCCCTACAGCTAAAATTATATAAGATAAAAATCGAGCTAATGTTTTTAAATTCTTCATTAATACATATTAACATAAAGATTTATATACGCTACTTACTAATTCCTTATTATAAAGAAAGAATTATACTTTTTATTAAAAAAACTAAGATATAAAAAAATATAAAAGAGCTTATTTTTGTTGACAATGAGACTTATTCTCAAGTAAATAAGTTCGTCGTGTTAATTTTTCCTCCCAGAAAAATTGCGATATGCGACAGGCCCAAGGCTATAATTTAGCTTTGGGCTTTTTATCTATTATTAATTTATTACTTTACATAAATATTTAAAATTAGATACAAAACGTTCTTTTGATGCTAAATCAAATATATGATCAAAACCTACAAATGAAAAATATAAGAATTGTTTTTCTTTATCAAAAGTTATGTCACAACACGAATCATAATACTTCCAATTTCTATTGCTCAGATATGCAACAGTCTCATTATCAGTATCTAACTTATAAGTTCCTACTACTGTCTTATCTGCAAATTTACTTGTATTCTTAGGTGCATAGCATTCCCATTTTTCAATTTTAGCAAAAGCATGACTAGAAATTGATAAAAAGAATATTGTTAATAATAATTTTTTCATAAAGGTTGCCCATTTGTTGCCTACATTATAAAACTTATATTTTTATACCTCAAAAATTAATTTACCTGATAAAGGGTCTGTAACTCCCAATTCAGGGGTTATTTCATCTAATATTGGTCGACATTTATCTAAAAAAGCAATTAATGCTGGTCTGGCTTCTACTAATGAGTTTTCATTTTCCCATACTATAGTTGAAAAAAATCTATCTTCTCCACAATCCACTAATTGAAAAGACAAAGCCCCTTCATAATCAGAAATATTAAAATTTTCATGCAACTCTAACATCTCATCCCTTTTTCCACTGCTTACTTTAAATCGAACGTTACTTACATACTTTAACATAAAATTATTCTCCCTTAATTTCCAAAAGAAACATCACGTATATCATCGTACAAAGTTGTAAAATTTCCCTCAACTTTTATATTCTTGCCTTGTATTCATATATCAATACCTCTAAGACAAACTTTACACAAACTTTTTCACCACCTACTCCAGTATTTGTATAAAAATATTTTGTCTGATAATAAAATATTACATACTAAGCAATTATATCAGGACGGCAATTAACTACTAATTCTGCAACTGAAGCTGTATTAGATAAAGAAATAACGGTTTTTACTAATTCAGCTAAGTCATCAGGTGAAATCATACTATCAATAGAAACACTTTCTACTTCACTTGTCATATCTGTAGCAACA
>MDTD01137975.1_pt1 | contig 31241 bp, 31 predicted proteins | sample 811221 | NCBI WGS metagenome assembly MDTD01 (sample SAMN05326646, study PRJNA326480) | marine metagenome | isolation source: seawater | place: Pacific Ocean: South West | collected 2011
TAAGCGGGAAACTCACCTCAAAACTAGTTCTTCCTATAGAGCCGTGGTAGACTACCACGTTGATAGGCTGGATGTGGAAGCATAGCAATGTGCGCAGCTGACCAGTACTAATAGCTCAATTGGCTTGATTTATGCACTGAAAAAAATTTTTTATAGGTAATTTTGGTATGATAAAAAATATTCTTAATAATTCTTTACTTTATCTCTTTTGCGATATTTAACATTACCCAAGTACATATATTATATATATGACAAAAATAATATTTAAATCTTGATGGACAAATCTTTTAAAAATGCCTCAAAAGAAAAATGAAAGATCTAAGTTAAATTTTACAAAGCTTCTTTATCAAGACTTTGCATGGGGCCCTTTGTATAAAAAAAAAGATGGTAAAAGAATTAAAGGGATAGACAACAATTCTAAAAAATACATAGATGATTCACTGAAAACAATGAAATTATCTCCTCGCCAGCTTAGAGGAAAAAAAGTTTTTAACATAGGAACTGGCCGTGAGGCAAAAGTATTTGCAAATTATGGAGCATCTGTAGTTCACTTAGATTTAGGAAAAAAACAGTTGATGAATTAAAAATTTGGGTAAAAAAAAATAAGAAAGATATTCAGACTTTTTCTGCTGATATAAACAATTTTGATTTAGGAATAGAAAAATTTGATATTATTTTTTTATCAGGTATTTATCAACATTTAGAAAATCCAGCAAAGTGCCTGATTAAATTTATTAATTCACTAAAAAAAAATGGTTTAATGTACTTGGGTTTTTATAGAAGTGGAGAATTCAAATATTTTATTGTAGATGCAATAAGACATTTGATTAGTAAGAAACTTTTTTACAAAGTGAGAAATATAAATTCAATCACTCATTGTTTTGGACAAAAAAATCATTTTCAATCCTCTAGAGTAATGGATGATTTTTTTGTTCCTTATAAGCATAATTTTCACCCTAAAGATATAATAAAAGATATCAAAACTCTTGGCGCAAGCGTTTTACACAGTGATAAAGATCTACGAGATTATAACCACGAGTCGCCAAATTATTTTACGATTGGTTTTGATAGAATTTATATAAAAAAAAGAAACAATAAAATTTCAAAACCATCAATCTTAAAGCAATTAAAAACACAGAAGGGAAAAAATCAGTTATTAGATATAAATTATAAAGAAAAAATAATTAAAGAAAATATTAAATTGATAAAGCTTATTAAAAAAAGGAATAACCAAAATTTAATCAATAGTTACTATTTAATTTGTTTAGCTATTTCAATGTACCAGTTTACTCGACCATATAATTTGAAAAAGTCTTACTATTACGATGAGGTTATTAAGAATGGGAGGCATAAAACTCTTAATCTTTTGTTAAGAAATTTTTTAAAAAATATTACAGAATAAAACAATAATGAAAAAAAAATTTTTTGTAACTAATAAAGGTATAAAACTACCAGTAAATGAAAAAAAATATCTTTTACCTTTTTTAACTTCAACCTCAAAAGGTACAAATTATTTTGAAACTCCCAAAAATATTGGAATTAAAAAAGCCTATTTAGCTGATAAACTTTTGCAGTTACATCAATTTTTAGATATTGTAAGTTCATTAAATATTAAGTCATATAATAAAAGTTTTTTAGATATCGGAACTGGAAATGGGCTAGTTCCAAAGTTCTTTTTAATGACAAATTATTTTTCCAGTGTGCTAGGAACAGATAAATATTCACCATACGAGCATCAAAGTGCAAGTATACCTGTTGAAGACGAAGTTTTTGACAAGTTTTTTCAATATTTAAAAAAAAAAATTAAAAAAAATTTTTTGACATATTCCAGTTATGAGAATGATATCCAAGGAACGGCTGAAAAAGAAACATTCAGACCATTTAGAGTCAAGATAAGTGAAATTAAATTAAAAAAGATAAATGATTATAAATTTGAAAAATTAGGAGCAGATGAGTTACATAAATTAAAAAAAAAGTATGACTTTGTTTACTGCAAAGGTATTGAGCATATTCCAGATTGGGAAAATGTAGTAAAAAATATTTCATCTGTTTCTCACAAAAAAACATTTGTTTACCTTAAAACGAGACCCTTTTTTTCATATCTTGGTCCTCATAGATTTGCGACAACAGCAATACCATGGGGGCACGCTTTGTTGAATGATAAAGAGTATGTTAGATATGTAAATCAATTTCACAAAGAAAGAAAAGATCAGATGATTAATAGTTACTTCAATACATTAACAATGCCAAGGTGGTCATCAGATCAACTTATTAAAATATTTGAATCATACGACTATTCTTTGGTTTGTAAAAAAGTAGAAACACCCCCTTACATCAAAAGAGTAATAAAATTTAAAAAATTAATACCAGAATTCGACAGTATTATAAAAAGTAAACAAAATATAACTAACGTAGACTTAACATCAAGTTGTCAACATTTAATATTTCAAAAAAGTTAGATTATGAGTCTTTTAGTATCAATAATTATTACAAACTATAATTACGAAAAATACGTCACAAAATGCATAAGAAGTTGTATTGATCAAAGTTTAGAAAAATCAAAATATGAAATTATTATAGTTGATGATAATTCGTCTGATAAATCATTAGATAAAATTAATGAATATAAAAAGAGTTTTAAAAATTTTTTTATCTTACAAAATAAAAAAAATTTAGGTGTTGCAAGATCTGCAAATAAAGCTCTTAAAAAAGCTAAAGGCAGGTATGTTGTACGAGTTGATTCTGATGATTATGTCAATCAAGATTTTTTAAGAGTTCTTGTTTTATTTTTAGAGGAACATAAAAATTTTTTTAGCGTTAGTTGTGATTATTATTTAGTAGACGAAATGGAGAGAAAAATTTCAAAAATTAATTATAGTGAAAACCCAATCTCATGTTCAATAATGTACAATAGAAAAAAACTTTTAAAATTAGGTGGTTATAATCCAAGATTTAGACATAGAGAAGAGGAAGAATTAAGACAAAGAATTAAGAAAAAAAATTACAAGAATTTTAATATTAATCTGCCAATGTATAGATATTTAATGCATGCTAATAATAAAACTAAAAGCAATGATTTTAAACTAAAATTTAAGGACAAAGTAAACAAGATTCATTTTAAAGAAAGATACAAATCTTTCAAAAAAGAGGAAAAATTTTTGTTAAATAATGTTTGTGTAATTATACCAGCAAGAAAGGGTTCAAAAAGATTAAAAAATAAGAATATTAAAAAAATCTGGGGTAAGCCAATGTTGTATTGGTCTATTTTAGCTGCAAAAAGATCTCAATATGTAAGACATATTTTCGTTAGCTCAGAAAGTGATGAAATATTAAACATTTCAAAAAAATATGGTGCCAAAGTAATTAAAAGACCGTCTAAATTATCTAAGGATAATATTTTTAAAATGTCTGTTGTAAGACATGCAGTTGAAAATATGAAAGATAAACCAAGTTTGGTTATAAGCTTGCAAGCAAATTCTCCTGATGTACATTCTTCTGATATTAATAGAGGTATCGAAAAGTTGATAAGAAATAATTTAAATGAGGTAATTTCAACAGATTTAAATGGAGTCCAAAATGCAGCTTTAAGAATAATGAAATTAGAAGCTGTTTTTCAGAAAAGCCTAAGTACATATTGTGGTTTTATTATAACGGATACAACTGATATACACACAAAAACTGATTTAAAATTATTAGAAAAAAATAAGATTCATGAAAATAAATAAAGAACAAAGAACAGTTAAAATAATATCAGAGATAGCACCACAGCACATGGGGAGTCTAAATGAAATACAAAGAATGATAATTCAAAGTAAGATTAATGGAGCAGATATAGTTAAGCTGCAGCTTTATGATAGCACAAAGTTGTGGGGAAATAAGGATAGATTATATCTCGACACTACAAAAAATGAATTAAAACAAATTAAAGATTATTGTGATGATATAGATATAGAATTATCAGCCTCAATCTTTGATGAAGAAAAATTAGATTGGTGTGAAGAATTAAATTTTAAAACTTATAAAATTGCAAGCCGAACAGTAATAGACGACATCAATCTTTGTGAAAAGATAATTAGTGCTAATAAAAAAACAATTATTTCCTTAGGAATGTATGATTACGAAAAAAATGGAAGACCATTTAATCAAGAAAATATAGAATATCTATATTGCGTGGCAAATTATCCTACTATGTTGTATCAAATTAAGATGCCAGATTTTGAAAACTCTTTTTTCTCAGGCTTCAGTGATCATACAGTAGGTATCGATGCGTGTATTTTTGCAGTTTCAAGAGGTGCAAAAATAATTGAAAAACATTTTTCAAATAACAAAAGTTTAAATGTAAAAACTCAAGCTGCACACATTGGTGCTATGGATATGCATGATCTTGAAAATTTGAGGAAATTTTCAGATTCAATAAATCTTTTAAGGAACAATTTGTGAAAAAGATGAAGACAAAAAATGTTGGAAATTATATTCAACATGGAAATGCAAGCTGGAGTTTTGATGGAAAAACTGCAAAAAATTTTGATAAACACATAAAACAATCGATCCCAATGTATGACACAATGCATGAATTGGCTTTAAAGATTTCAGATTTTTTTTTGACTGAAAAATCAAATATTTATGATTTAGGATGTTCTACAGGGACATTTATAAATCTTTTACAAAAAAGACATTCTAAAAAAAAACATAATATTTATGGAGTTGATGAGATAAAAAAAATGTGTGACGAAGCAAAAAAAAAAAATAAAAAATTTAAGAATATCAAGATCATAAACTCAAAATTAGAAAAATTAAATTTTAAATCTTCATCAATGATTAGCTCTTTTTTTACTATGCAATTTATAAAGCCTTCACGTAGACAATTGATGTTTAATAAAATATTTACTTCTTTAGATTGGGGAGGATGTTTTTTTTTATTCGAGAAAGTTAGATATCCAGATGCTAGATTTCAAGATATTATGAATCAAGTATACTTTGATTATAAACTTGACAGAGGCTTTACTGCGGAGGAAGTTATAAATAAAAGTAGAAGTTTGAAAGGAGTTATGGAGCCTTTTAGTACAAATGGAAATATTCAGTTATTAAAAAGAGCAGGATTTAAAGATATTGTAACAATTTTTAAATTTACTACTTTTGAAGGAATTCTTTCAATAAAGTAAATTAATTTATTTGAGGTTTAAAAAATTTAGATGTCTCTTTTAAGCAATTATATTCATTGTGTATATTGTAATAAAAAACTTACAAAAATAATCAAAAATAGAACCAATCTTAATTTCTACGAGAAAATTATCCTTAAAGATTATGATCTTAAAGAAAATTTTTTTAAAAAAATAAAGTCTTATGAATGCCAAAAATGCTTTATGATCCAGAATAATCCATGGTTTAATAAAGATGTTTCTTCAAATATATATTCAAATGTATATGGGCAGCACCATCGTTCGTGGCAGAATTTGATTGATTTTACAAACACAGATTATTTTAAAAATCATAAAAATTTGTATGAATTGATTTCAAAAAAATTTAAAATTAAAAATTATGCAGAATTTAACAGTCCTTTCATGGGCCTTTTTTTAGATATTTTTGATGAAGAAAATTCATTGAAGGTATCTTTGAAAAAAAATCTTTCAAAAAACATCGTTACATATTTATCATCTAGACAAGTTGCAGGCAAAAATAATAAGATTAAAAAATTATGGATGGCTAATTCAAATAAAGCTCTCAAAAAAATCAAAATAATTAAAAAAAAAATTAATTATGGTATTAATAAGTTTTTAGTTTTAGATCATTCAGATATTGCTTGGGGAATAAATGATAATTATAAATCTGTAAATAGTATTTCTTATGCTAAAGCATTATTAAACTTAAAAACTATTAACATTAACGAATTAAAAAATAATAATTTTAAATTTGATTTGTTTGGATTATTTTTAACTTTAGATCATACTCACAAACCAAGGAAAATATTAAATATGGCACTTCAAAATAGTAAGTTAGTTGTAGTAAAATGTCATATTAATAGAAATATTAATAAACAACACCTATTTTCATTATCAGAAAAATTCTTAAATTTTCTAAAAAAACAAAGAATATTCGTGCAAATTATCAATGATCAAATTGAAGATAAAAATTTAGAAAACAATCATCATTTATATTTTATTTGTTCAAGAAAAAAATTTTTAATATGAAAATAAAAAAAAAATTTAGTGAAGAATTATTTTATTTAAAATTGTTTAATAAACTTTTCCCAATTCCAAGAAGTATAACAGGTAGGGGTTATAGAAAGAGCCTCAATATACTAAAAAAATATATACCTTTTAAAATAATAAAGTTTAATTCAGGAACTAAAATTTTTGATTGGATTGTACCTATGGAATGGGATGTTCAAAAGGCAAAATTAATTAATTCAAAAAATAAAGTAATTTGTGATTATGATAAAAATAACATTTCTTTAATGTCATATTCTAAAAGTGTTTCAAAAATTTATAAATTCAAAGATATTAAAAGTAATTTATATACTTTAAAAAAAGAAAAAAATTTAACACCATATACGACTAGTTATTATAAAAAAAATTGGGGATTTAATCTGCCATATCGAATTTATAAAACTTTAAAACCAAATGAAAAGTTAAAAGTTAATATTGAAACAACTTTTAAAAAAGGATCATTGGATATTGGATTGACTACACTCAAAGGCAAATCAAAAAAAATTATATTATTTTCGACTTATTTATGTCATCCCAGCATGGCAAATAATGAGCTTAGTGGTCCTCTGGTTATGTTGGGTTTATACAATCACATAAAAAAAATAAAAAATAGAAAATATAATTATATGTTTTTGATAAACCCAGAAACTATAGGCTCCTTGTGTTTTTTAAAAAAATATGGAAATAAGTTAAAAAAAGATATTTACGCTGGGCTAGTATTAACCTGTCTTGGAGGAAATAATAGTTTAAATTATAAATTAAGTAATAATACTGAAACAATTTTTAATAAAATATTTTTACATTTAAAAAATTATAGGAAAATAAAGATAAGACCATTTGATCCCACATCAGGTTCTGATGAAAGGCAATTTTGTTCTCCAGGATTTAATTTACCCGTGGGACAGATTTCAAAGTCTGTGTATGGAACTTATAAAGAATACCATACAGATGGTGATAATATTAAATTTATGGGAATACAAAATGTTATTAGATCAAAAAATGATATATCGGAAGTTATTGATTTACTTGAGTTAAATGGAAAAGTTTACAGAACAAACCCGTATGGTGAACCATTTTTATCAAAATATAATTTATACCCAAATATTAATTTTAATAAAAATGAAAATAAAAAAAGAAAATCTTATATGTTAAATTTGATATTAAAAATATTGTCATTATCTAATGGTAAATACGATTTATTCGATTTATCAAACATTATAGGAATTTCAATATTTGAAATTCTTGATCCAATCAAAAAGTTAGCAAATAAAAAAATTATTTATCTAAAATAATGAAATTGATTTTAATTACAGGGAACCATCCGAGACATTTTTATTTAGCTAAAAAATTATATAAAAAATTTGATAATATTTTTTGGATTATTGAAAAACGTGAAAAATTTATTCCTAAAACAAATATCAAAAATTTAAAATTAAAAAAATTGTATAAAAAACATTTTATAAAAAGAAATAATACTGAAAATAAATTTTTTGGAGATTCTAAAAAAACTAAAAGTTTGAAGTTTTACAAAAAAAATTATATTGACAGAAAAAAATTTCAAATAAGTATAAAATCTCTCTTAAAAAATGAGAAAGCAGATTTGCTTTTAAGTTTTGGATGTAGCAAAATAGATAATTCAATTTTAAAAAAAAAAAATATCAAAAAATATCTTAATATTCATGGAGGATTATCGCCTGATTTTAGGGGATCAATATCAAATTTTTGGCCCACATATTTATTAGAACCACAATTAACAGGTTATACTTTGCATAAATTGTCTAATTCTATCGATGGAGGTGAGATAATATTCCAGACTTCAGTAAAACTTAATAAAAATGATGGAATTCACGACTCAAATTGTAGAGCATTAAAAACTTTTATTAATTATTTTGTGAAAAAAATTAATATAAAATCTTTAAGGAAAATTAAAGGGATAAAGCAGAAAAATTTTGGTAAAATTTGGCAAAAGAAGGATTGGGATCCAAAACATCTAGATTTAATATATAACAAATACAATGATAAAATTATAAATTATTGTCTTAAAAATAAATTTAAATTGAAAAGGCCTAAATTAATTAATGTATTGAAAAATAATTAAATTTTATGTGCGGTTTCTTTATTCAAATACCGTTAAATAAATCAAATCATTTTGATAAAAAAAGATTTATTGAAAGTTCTAAATTAATTTCTCATAGAGGGCCCGACCAAAAAAAATATTTTTTTCATAAAAGTATTAACTTTAGTTTTTTTCGATTAAGTATTATTGATAAAAACCCAAGAGCTTGCCAACCAATGGTCTCTTTCTCTGGTAATTTAATAATTGTATTTAACGGAGAGATTTATAATGCAAAACAATTAAGAGAAAAATTGAAGGAGTATACATTTAAAACCAAATCAGATACTGAAGTATTATTAAACTTGTATCATAAGTACGGTTCTGATTGTCTCAAGCATTTAAGAGGAATGTTTAGTTTTGTAATTTATAACAAAAATGAAAACTCTTGTTTTTTAGCAAGGGATAGATTTGGTATAAAACCTCTCTATTACAAGACAAGTAAAAATCAAATATTATTATGTTCAGAAATAAAACCAATTTTAAATTACTCAGAAAATAATAAATTTGATAAAAAAGCGTTTGAAGAATTTTTGATTTGGCAAAGAATGGATCACAAGAATGTCACTTTTTTCAAAGATATAAATTCTTTGGAAAAATCTCATTACGGAATTATAAAAAATCAAAATATTAAATTTAAAAAATATTGGTCTATCGAAAATAATATTTATAAAATTAAAAATAACTTTGAAAAGAGATACTTAGAATTATTTGAAGACTCTATCAAATACCATCTTGTATCCGACAGAAAAATTGGATTACTTTTTAGTGGTGGCACTGACAGCACAGTATTAGCCATAATAATGAAGAAATATTATTCAAAAAACTTTAAAAATTATACTTATGATTTTGAAAGTAGTAATATGGGAGACAAAAACATATCAAAAAAAATTTCAGAAGAATTAAAAATTTCTAATAAACTGCTCATGATTAGACCTAAAGAAGTAATAGATGATTTTGACAATATGTGTTTAAGATTAGAGTCACCATTTACCTCTATTCGATTATTTGGAAATCACAAGTGTTTTCAAGAAATGAAAAAAGATAAAGTTGCTGTTGCTCTTGAGGGTTCAGGTGGAGATGAGATTCTAGGTGGATATGAATATAATTATATATATTCAATTTTGGATAAAGTTAAAAATAAAAATGATATTTTAAATCAAATAAATTTTTTATTAAATAAAAATTACAGAAAATTTTTTAATTATATAAGCACAATTAGAAATCAATTTGGTGTCCTTAAAGATTGCACTCCTTTTCTTAATGAAAAATATTTTTCAAAGAAATTTCTAAAAAATATTCAGATGGAAACATCTATACATTATGATAAGGTAAATTATTTACAGAAATCACAATTAATAGATATTGATTACGTTAATTTACCAAGAAGCTTAAAATATTCAGATAAATTGAGTATGTCATGTGGCGTTGAGAATAGAGTTCCTTTTTTAGATGAGCATTTAGCAAGTTATTGCTTTCATTTAGAAAATAACTTGAAAATTAGAAATGGAACTGAAAGATATATCTCCAAAAGTGCTGTAAGTAAATTAATCACAAAAAATTTATTTACAAAAGAAAAAAAAGCGATAACGGATCCCCAAAGTTATTGGCTTAAATCATATATGAAAGATTTTGTTATGGACAATTTAAATTCTAAGGATTTTCAGGAATATGAGATTTTAAATTCTAAAAAATTTATCAAAAGCTATAATTTATTTGAAAATGAAAAAAATTCCTCGAGTTTTCATATTTTTATGAATCTTACTGCTTTTTTATTTTATAAAAATTTTAAGAAAAAATTTAAGGTAAACTTTTAATTTTACGAATTATCTCTATAATTTATTTATGTTTCATACTTCAAAACTATTTTACAAGCACGAAAAAAAAAAATATTCAAGATTTGGATATTTTAATACAAACTTTTCTTTTTTCAATTCATTGGATAAACTTGATAAAAAATTAATCATAATTTCAGGCCCAGCAAGATTTGGAAATCACTTGTTAATATCTTTATTGGATGGCACTAAAGAATTACCGATTATACCTGGAGAGGACGACTTAATTAGAAATATATTTACTCAATTTAAAATACTAGGTAAAAAAAAATTTTTGAAAAAACTTAAAAACACTTTTGAAATAATAATTAATTCAACCTTACAACCACTAGATGATAATAATATTTTTGGAGATAAATGGAAAAAATTATATAAGGTTAATAAAAAAGATAAGATTTTCAAATCTACTCCAGGGAAAAAAAAAGCTAATAAAGGACATGTTATAGATTACCCAAAATTCAAACCTAAAATAAATTACAATAAATATAAAAGAGCATTAAAGAATAATTTAGAAAATTCAGATCTTACTTTTAAAGATATCTTAAATAGTTATTTTGATGCAAATTTACATTTAATGAATCCAAAAAAGAATTTTAATCAATATCTTTTCGCATCATCTGGCATAAGAAGAGAATTAGATTTTTTATGCTCAAAATTAAAGGATATTAAAGTAATCGTACCTATTAGAAATTTTGAGAGTTTTTATTTTTCTTATTCAATGTCTAGATTTAAAACTATGAGTGTAAATAAAAAAGTTTTTAAAGAATTATGGGAGCACTGGTATCATAAAGTAAATGATTATTATATTTTAAAGAAAAAATATCCAAAAAAGTTTATATTTATAAAATATGAAAAAATAGTAAACAATCCTCAACACTTAAAAAAACTATTTAAAAAGTTAAATCTTACATTTTCAAAAAAAAATCTGATACCTACAATTAGCAATAAAAAAGTTTATGGTAATACTAGCCATTCCGAAACAAAAGATAAATTTGGAAGAATTTATAATAACTCATATTTGAATGAAAAAAGATTTGATTTAGAGATATTTGGAAAAAATAAAAAAAATTATCTTAGGATGAAAAAAGAATTAAATAAACTGTGTTTATAATTGAGTTTTCAAAGATTAATTACATTGTAATTTTTATTATTTAATTTGTTTCTAGTGTCAAAAATTACTTTCGAGTAATTAATTATCTTTTTATAATTTACATTATCGTGATCTGTCACAAGGATAACACCATCAAACTTTTTTAAGTTTTGATTTGTGATTTTTGTATTTTTTATTTTACTAAAATCATAATTTCTAGTAACTGGGATTTTTTTAAAAAAAGGATCATAAAATTCAACTCTTGCATTGTGTTTTAATAAAATGTTTATTAATTTTAATGCAGGGCTTTCTCTCATATCATTAATATTTTTTTTATAAGAAATACCTAAAATTAGAAATTTTTTATTTTGGAAATTTAAATTTTTTTTATTTTTAAAATAAAAATGATGAATTTTATTAATTATCCACTTTGGGATTGATTGATTAATTTTTCCTGAAATTTCTATAAATTTTGTTGCGATTCCTACTTTTTTTGCTTTCCAGCTAAGATAAAAAGGGTCAATTGGTATACAGTGTCCGCCTAAACCAGGACCTGGATAGAAAGGCATAAATCCAAATGGTTTACTTTTTGCTGCATCAATTACATTGTTAATGTTTATATTCATTTTATTACAAATTTTTTTCATCTCATTTACAAAACCAATATTAACTGCTCTGAAGACATTCTCATAAATTTTTGTCATTTCAGCAATTTCTAGAGAATCTACTAAAATTAATTCTTTAAATATTTTTTTATATAATTGAGTGGATTTGAGTAAACATTTTTTTGAATAGCCACTTACAATTTTTGGAATTGTATCTATGTCAATCTTTAATCCTGGATCGTTTCTTTCAGGAGAAAAACTTATAAAAAAATTTTGACCTATGTTAAATTTTTTACTAAGTGGTTTTACAAAAATTTCTAGGGTAGTTCCAGGATAAGACGTAGACTCTAAACATATCATTTGATTAAATTTTAAATATTTAAAAATTTTCTTTAATGTATTTTTAAGAAAAGATAGGTCTGGTTCGTTTTTTCTATTTAGTGGTGTGGGTAAACATATAATAATATTATCTAACTCTGATATGTGTGAAAAGTCACTAGTAGGATAAAATCTTTTTTTATTGATATATTTTTTAATATCTACACTTTTTATATTCGTAAGGTAGCTTTTACCTGCATTAAGCATATTTATTTTTTCTTCATCAACATCTAAACCACAAACGCTTATACCCTTTTTACAAAATTGTAGTGCTCTAGGCAGACCAACATAACCAAGTCCGATTATTCCTGTTTTAAATTTATTCATAATCTTTATATAAAGTAATTACTTTTTGAATCAATTTAGTTTTTTATTTATTGTCAATAAATTTTTCTTCGCGCCAGGTATCTAATTATTGGATGAGCAATGAAGTAATGATTATAAGTTTTTTTTGCAGTACTATTATTAGCAATACCATTATTAAAAATCCCGATATTCAAATTAGAAAGAACGTCATACAAAGTTAAAATTCTTATTTTTGCATCATATTCTCCTAGCTTGGAAAATTGATTAGCTTTTAATTTGAATTTTTTTATGTTTAGAATTTTTCCTCCATCAATTCTGTTATTTAAAATTATACTAGAACAATAAACCTTATTTAGCTTTAATATAGAGTAAAATAATGTTGTACTCCCTTTGTATTCAGGTAATTTTCCTGGATGTGCGTGAAGAAATTTTTTCTTACTTAATAAGTTTTTATTTTTTATTATTTGCCCGGGATATCCGCTATATAAAAAATATCTTTCTTTTAGATTAATTAGATAATTGTTTAATTTTTTATTGTTAATATTCTTAGTTTTAAAATATTTGATGTTTAAATTTTTTTTTTTAAGAAATTTTTTCAAATAATTTTTTTTTTTTATCGTCAAGGAAAATTAATTTTAAGGGTAACAAATTTTTTTTTATTAGATAATCAAGATAGATCTTAGACCTTAAGGTATTTGCAAGAATTGCATAAAATTTAGATTTCATATTTTTTTATCATCTTTTTTTCAACATTGATTAAATTTAATAAATTTTTAAATGTTTCATTTGGAAATATATTTTTTTTAAAATGTAATTTAAATATTAGATAATCATTTATTTTAAGAATAAAATTTAGTTTTTGCAGATCGTCTAATTTTTTTAATTTTAGGATTAAAAAGCTAAGCAACAAATAACTTAATACGCTTGTCTCTTGATTGGTTCTTTTTTTAAACTGTTTGTTGTAAGATTTTCGGAGTATTAAATTGATCTCAAATTTTTTCATTATTTCTAATATAAATTTAGAATTTTTTTCTGGATTTTTTTTAATTGATAATAATTTTTTTAATAAAAAATCATTCTTTTGATATGAAGATAATTTTTTGTTACCATTAAATTCGCTATTATTGTTAATATTTCTTGATGTTTTAAAAGCTTCATAAAATTTGTTTGAAAAAAAATTTTTATCTTTATATTTAACATTTCTTAAATTTTTTAAGCTCCTATAATAAATATTATTATTTTTTTTCATTTATTAAATTAAGTATTTTTTTTATATTTTGATCTTGTTTTCTAAAATTATTTTCAATTATTAAATCTGACTTATAAGGTTTTGGAAATATAATATCTTTACCGACAACATTTTTTTTATTTGAATATATTTTTTTATTATTCCTTTTAACCAAAGTTTTTTGTTCAGCTTTAATATAAATTTGTTTATAATTTTTGAATATTTTTCTATTTTTTTTTTGATCTTGTTTAAAAATTGATAATATTGAACAAATCACTAAGTATTTTTTAAATTCTAAATATTTACAAAAATCTTGAATTCTACCGGAATTTATTTTCCTTTCTTTTGTTGTATATTTTAAATCATAAGATATGAATTTTCTAAATTCATCACCATCGATCCAAAATACTTTTCTATTACGTCTAATTAACTCTTTATATAACTTTCTTGCAAAAAAAGTTTTTCCAGTTCCAGATTTTCCTATAATCCAAATTACCATTAATTTATTTTTCTAATATATTAAATACATTTGGTACGATTTCTCTTGTTTTAAAATTATTTATACCGGTTGTTTTTGCTATAAGTTTAGTTTTGATTTTGAAATTGTTAGGACTCATCAAGTTTCCAATTTTTCTATTATGTAGTTTTTTCAACAAAACTTGTTGATTTGTTTTTGGTTTAAAATCATATGTTTTTTTAATTATTTTTTTTATTTTTGCTAGCAACGAAAGGGTTATAAGAAAGATGTTATATTTTAAATTGGTAATATGAGAATTGTATTTCCTCAATTCCAGATTTTCTAAACACTCAACAATTTTATCACTACTAAAATTATTCTCTTCATAATTAATTATAAAATTTGAAATATTTGATTTATCGTCTAAATTTTTTATATTTTCTATGTTTTTTAAGTTCTGAATTAAAGTATCAATATTTCTTACTGTTGTTGAAGACTTAATTAATACTTCTTTTTCAATATTCTCGTCTTTTTTTAATGGAATATAATTTATACATTTTTTATTTAAAAAACTTGACTCAAGTAAAATTGTTGAATTACATGCTATAACACATTCAGAGGCTAGTATTAACGAATTAGTGTTTATTTTTTTATCTTCAAATACAAAAATATTATTAATTTTTTGTTTTTCAATTAGATTTTTCCAAAAACCACTTTTTTCATTTGGATGTGGTTTAATTATTAACTTTTTATCAGGTATCCTATTTGAAAATTCAATTAAAAATTCAATTGTTTTTTCCATATTTTCCCTTTGATAATTAAACATTTTTTTATAACTTTTGACTAATTCAGAGTCTGCCTTATGCCCTTCCGACATTAAGCTGAAAACCGAGTCAATCATAAAATCATTGTTTTTATTTTCAGCATTTATTCTGCCAAATTGTGTGCCTAGTAGAAAATAATTGCCATATTTATTATTTAGATAACTTACTTCTTTGTTAAAAATATTATTTATAGGTTTTTTAAGGGTGTCTATTCTTAAATTTCCAACTAATTTTACCTTATCTTTTTCGTTAAATTTTCTTTTGATTGCCTCACCGTCGTAATTTCCAACAGCAAAAATTAAATCTGTATTCATGAAGTTTTCTTTTGTAATTCTATAATTAATCATTTCTTCAATTTTTCCTGTAGCAAGCATTTCCTCATCACAAGTAACAATTTTAAAATTTTTATATTTTAAATCTTTAATGATTTTCGTATTAAGTGGACCAATGCTCTTAAAGAAAACTATACCTGGATTGAATTTATTAATTATGTGTAACAAGGAGCCTTTATGACCAATTACAACATTGTAATTTTTTTTTAATAATTTTAATCCAAGTAATATTCTTCCATCAAGCTCTCTTTGTGCATTTTCTACTAATATATATATATTTTTTTTCATTGAATTTATGTAAACAAACAATAACCAATTAAATCATAAAATTTATTTCCACGCTTATAATATCTTATTTTTCGATATTCAAATTTCATTTTTGATTTTTTAAAAATTTTTATCATTGCTTTATTAATAGAAATTGTGCCACCAGTGATTTTTCTTATATTCATTTTTTTTAGGACCTTAATTGCACTATTCCAAGCATCAAAACCGTAACCTTTACTGCCTTCTCCAATTAAAATTCTAATATCTCCGGTATTGTTAACTTTATCCATCTTAACATAAATGTTGCCAACGTGTTTTTTGGTGGTTTTTTCAACTACCGCAAAAAATAAATCTTTATTTCTTTTCGTATTTTGCAAATATAACTTGCACGACTCATATGTATGTTTTTTTAATCTTTGATCGCTATATTTAATAAGTTTTTTATTATTCAACCAAGAAATATATTTTTTTGTAATAAATTTTTTATTAAATTTTACTAATTTAATTTTCATAATTTAAATTTTCTAATATAAAATGTATTTTTAGCGACTCGAATAACTATAAATTTTGAATCTTTATTTAGCATCTTAATAAACTTCATAATTTCATTTTTAAATATTCCATCACCCATTTTTCTTTTCGTTATTTCATTAATTTTATTATTTTTTTTGAAGTATTCTTTGATATTGTCATAAATTTTGAACAAAATTGAAAGAAATAAAACTTTAAAAAAAGAAAGTTGAATATTTTTTTTATATAATTTATTTATTTCATTAGATATAATTTTTGAGGATGAATGCTTTTGATTCGAATTAAAGATTCTAAAAGATAAATTATTCTTATTTAATATTTTTTCATTTAGCTTTCTTTTATTGGATAAATATTTATTTATATCAGTTTTGGTTTTTAAAATTTTACCAAATTTATTCGGAAATATTCTTCTTTTGTTATTTAAATTGATACTAATAATTCTTTTTTTTAGAACACTAGCTTCTATAGCTAAAGATGATTTTGACTGAATTATACAATCACTTTTGTATATCCAGGGTGCTGGATCAAACTGATTATTCAGTATTACATTTTTTAATTTATTTCTTTTTATTAAATTTTTCCATGAACTATATTCTTCTGCAGGATGGGGTCTTAGTATAAAAAATTCATTAGGATTATTCTTAATAATTTGCATTATTAATTCTGAAAATTTTTTAAAATCATTTAACTCTTGATAAATATCGTTAAAAGCCTCTTTTTTTTCTCGCAAATCTCTAAAAACGTAATTTTTATATGCAATTGAAAAAATTCTTTTTACATTTTTTATTGATGAAATATTTGAGCTAATTATTAGATTAAATTTCTTATTATATATCTTTTCAATTTTTTCAATTTCTCTGGAGTAAATTATTCTTAAAATTTTAGATTTCCATAAATCTACCCTAGGTGACCCAGAAATAATAAATTTTCTTTTAAATTTAGGGTAAATTTTCTTACATACATCATTATCAAATTTTCCCCAATTAAATATAATATCAACATTTTTTACGTTTTCAAAACTAGTTCTTATATTTAAGAATTTTTTAAGCTCTAGCTCGTCTCTTAATTGGTAACCACCTTCTTCATCAAGAGAAACGTAAAAATTACCTTTATTTTTTATGTCAACAATTCTTTTGTTGTCAAAAAAATTTATTGATTTATGAAAGTAAGTACCTGGACCAAAATATTTTAAAGCTCTACTAATGCCTATTTTATCTCCAATAAAACAAGCAAAATTTTTATCTAAAAGCTTCGTTGCAAGAAACAATTTTTGAATGAGTTCTCTTGATTTAATTTCTATTGGTAAAAAAACAATTTTTTTTTTGCAGAATTATTCCTTATTTAAATTGTAATAATTTTTTTTGTAATTTTTAAATCTTTGAATGTGTCAATTTCATGCCATTCTTCTTTAGATTTTAAAACTGAAATTTTAAGAATTTTTTTAATTAATAATAAATTTAAAAATTCTGTCATACTTAATTTCTCTCTTATTTTTTTATTAATTGATTTATAAAAAATAAACATTTTCTCTGCACCTTTCTTTTTAATTTTTAATATTCCCATATATTGACCCTTTATGTCTGAGTATTTTTCGGGTTTATTTCCTATTTCTAATAAAATATTTTTGTTATTTATCTTAAATGTTTCTAAATCTTCTAATGGCTTTGTATATCTTTTTTTCCAAGATTTTTTCCAGTTAGCATTGTAAGGTAAAGTTATGTCATACTTTGTTTTTTTAAGAAGTTTATTAATTATATTTTTATTAAAAATAATATCAGAATAAAAAATTATACTATCAGACTTTTTTAAAATTTTATAAGCTTTAAAAAGAGAATAGACCATATTTGTTTTTTTCCAATTTTTATTGATTATTTTTTTTATTTTGTATTTTTTAAATAAATTATTTTTGTAGCCAAGCACAACTGTTATTTTTTCTAAATTAAAATATCCTAAATTATCTAACAAATGATCAAAAATTGATTTTCCATTTAATCTAACTAAAGTTTTTGGTCTTTTTTGTGTCAGTTTATTAAGTCTCGATCCTCTTCCAGCTGCTAAAATGATAATATTTGGTCTCCTCATTTTAATGTTTCCAAAAAAAGTTTTTTATCTTCATTTGAATATTTTCTCTCTCTTTCTGGATGCCACATAACCCCTTTAATAGGAAGTTTTTCGTGCTCTATACTTTCAATAAATTTATCTTTAGTAACATAAGTTATCTTGAAATTACTAGGGCAATTTTTTAAACCCCAATTATGAAAACTATTTACAGTCCTTTGCCCAATTTTATTAAATCTAAAAATTTTATGCCTTTTATTTACATGATTTTTGATAGGAACTAATTTTACTCTTTTCAATTTTGCTAAAATTTGAATACCCCTACAAATACCAATCATTGGGAATTTCCTTTTTTCACAATATCTGACAATTTTCTTTTCTATTTTATCTCGATTTAAATTAACCCCAATATCCTCACCACCTGATAAAACAAAACCACAAATTTGAAACTTTTTGACGTAGATTTTTAAAATTTTATTTAATTCATTTTGGGTAAATTTCAAATTGGGAATTGGTATCACCAGGTAGCCAAGTTTATTTAAAAAAATAGTTAAATCTTTATCTAAACCATCTCTTAAAGTATTTGTAGTTTTATCATGGATTAATCTTTGTGTGACGCAAACAATTTTCATTTTTAAAAACTTAAAATTTAGTTAGATTTAACATTATAAATATTATATTAAAATTAGATAAATAATTTATATCATTAATTTCATAAATTAATAAATATGAAAATATTAGTTACTGGCGCAGATGGTTTTATTGGATCTCATCTAGTTGAGTTATTATTAAAAAAAAAACACAAAGTTTTTGCTTTATCTATGTATAATTCTTTCAGTGATTTTGGATGGTTAAATGGGTTAAATAATAAAAATTTGAAAATAATTTCAGGTGACATACGTGATCAAGAGTTTTGTTTTAAGATATCAAAAAAAATAGATGTAATATTTAATCTTGCAGCGTTAGTATCAATTCCCTATTCCTATAATTCAATAGAATCCTTTTTACAAACCAACATATTGGGTACATATAATATATGCCTCTCAGCAAAAAAAAATAAAGTGAAAAGGTTGGTTCAGATTTCAACAAGTGAAGTTTATGGTACTGCTCAGTATGTCCCGATAAATGAAAAACATCCTAAAGTAGCACAATCTCCATATAGTGCCTCAAAAATTTCATCAGATGCGATAGCTCAAAGTTTTTTTCATAGCTTTGGCCTTGATGTTGTAATTGCAAGACCTTTCAATACATTTGGACCAAGACAATCTCTTAGAGCAGTCATACCAACTATAATAAGTCAAGCTCTAAGTAAAAAAAAAATTGTGTTAGGAAATATTAATTCAAGAAGAGATTTTACTTATGTGCTAGACACTTGTGAAGGATTGTATAGTTTAATAAATAAAAGAGCTAAATCTGGTGAGGTTTTTAATATAGGTTCAAAGAAACATTATAGTATTAAAGATGTAATTAAAATTATTAAAAAGAAAGTTAAAAATTTTCCGATTATTGAAATACAAAAAAAAAGAGTAAGACCAAAAAATTCTGAAGTTGATTTATTATCTTGTGATTTTAGAAAAATAAATAGAGCAACTGGCTTTAAACCTAAGATTGATTTTGAAAGAGGTATTGAATTAACAATTGATTGGTTTGATAAAAACAGACATCTGTATAGAGATTTGCACAATAAATATAATATTTAAAAAAGTGAAAAAAGTCGAAAAATATTTAATAAATAAAAATTCATCAATAGATAAAGCTATAGAGTACATGAACACAGAGAAAGTCAGCACTCTGTTTGTAAGAGATGGTAATAAAAAAATAATTGGGGTGTTTACTAGCGGAGATTTTAGAAACGTAGCTCTTAAAAGTATAAAATTAAATCAACCTATACACAAATTCATGAACAAATTTTTCAAATATAGTTTAGTTAATAGTAAAAAAAAGAACCTTCATTATTTTATAAATGATGAAACACTCCAAGACTTACCAATATTAAATAAAAAAAAGAAAATTATTAATATAATTTCAAGACAAAATCTTAAATTAAATTTTAAAAGTTTGAAGGATGTAGATTCAATTATTGTTGCAGGAGGAAAGGGAACTAGAATGAAGCCATATTCAAGTGTGCTCCCAAAACCTTTAATGCCTTTAAAAAACAAATCTATTATAGAAAATATTATTGATAACTTATCAGGACAAGGAGTTAAAAAAGTACACATAACTCTAAATTATAAAAAAAACTTGATTAAATCTTTTCTTAATCAAAAATCTCAATATTTAAATTTCGTCGAGGAAAAAAAACCTTTGGGAACAGTTGGGTCATTAAGGCTTATAAAAAATTTATCTAAAACATTTTGTCTTACTAACTGTGACACTATCTTGAATATAGATTATGAGGAAATGTATAAATTTCATAAACAAAATCATAGTGATATCACTTTAGCAGTTGTTTATAAAAAATTTAAAAATCAGTATGGATTGTGCCAGGTGAGTGGAAATCAACTAATGCAAATTGAAGAAAAACCAAACTTTAACCAGCTTATAAACGCAGGTTTTTATTTTGTCGAAAAAAAAATGTTAAATCTTATTCCTAAAAATAAAAAATTTGATGCTGATCAATGGATTAAGCTTATTATCAAAAATAAATTTACAGCAAAAGTTTATCCAGTGCCAGATAACGCTTGGCTTGATCTAGGTAATTTGGATGATTTTATCAATGAGACTATTAACAAATAAAAAAAAATTTAATAGTTGTTTAGTGACTTATACATACAAAGGTTGTGAAAAATATTTAAATAGATTTAAAAAAACTATTCATATACAAAAATATAAAAATTTCGATGTTTTAATTTTTAATGATAAGTGCAATTTGAAAAACTTTCAAACTGACTATTCTTATAGAATAATAAATAATTCTAAAAGTATTTTTAAAAATAGAGTTGACTCATTAAAATTTTTATTAAAAATGAAATATAAAAAAGTTCATTTTTTAGATATTGATGACTCTATGTCTTCAGATAGAATATTAAAATTAGATAAAGCTCTTGATAAATATAATATAGTTTTTTGTAATATTCACGTACGAAATAAAAAAAAGATTTTGCATACAAACTATTTAAACAAATTTCTTAAAAAAAAGATTTTCAGATACGCAGATTTAATTCATCAAAATTTTCTTGGTTTTTCTAACACTTCTGTCAATCTTAATAATTTAAAATCTGAGGTAAAAAAAATTTTTTTGATGAAATACTCATCATACGTTTCTGATTGGCCTATTTTTTTCCAGTTTGCCATAAAAAATAATATATACTTTGTTAAAAATACATTCATTGAATATTACACTAGACCTAGAAGTATAACTCAACTTCCATTAAAATTAAATCAAGTAAATAGAAAATTTATTTTGGATTTAAAAATAAAATTTTACAATCAATTTAAAAATTTGAAATTAGTAAATAATGAGTTAAAAAAGTTGAACCTGTTAAAAAAAAAATCTTCTTTTAAAAGTTTAAAATTAATAAGTAGATATACGGGCTGGTGGGGAGCAGTAATAAAATAATGTCGAAATTTTCTTATAAAAAATTAAAAAGTAATAAACCATATATCGTTGCTGAGATAGGATCAAACCATAATGGAGATGTTGGACTGTGTAAACGTATAATAGATAGTGCAAAAAAAAATGGTGCTGATTGTATAAAGTTACAAACATTTACAGATAAAAGTATTTTTTCAGAAAAAAATTATAAAGATAATTTTTTTATAGCAGATGATTATAGAAAAAGAAAAGATACAAATCTTAGAAAGATTGTAAAGAAATATTCTTTAAATAAAAAACAAATAAAAAATATCAAATTGTATTGCAAAAAAATGAATATAGATTTTTCAGCAACCCCGTTTTCAGTCCAAGAGGTAAATTTGCTTTGTAAACTAAAAGTAAATTTTATTAAGGTTGCTTCAATGGATTTGAATAACTATGAATTTATAAAATACATTGCAAAGAAAAACCTTCCAATAGTTTTGTCTGTTGGTATGGGCAATCTCTCAGAAATTGACGAGGCGATAAGAACTATTGAAAGTCAAAATAATTTTAAAATAATAATTCTCTATTGTGTATCAATATATCCACCAAAAAATTCAGATTTTAATTTAAAAAATATTATCACACTTAAAAAAAATTATAATTATCCCGTAGGCTTTTCTGATCATTCTATTGGGTCTGATTTATCACTTGCAGCTGTTGCACTTGGGGCATGTTTTATAGAAAAACATTTCACAATTGACAAAGAAATGGAAGGTTGGGACCATAAAATATCTTCCAATCCAGAAGAACTTAAAAAGATTACATCTGGATCTAAAAAGATATTTGATGCTCTTGGTTCTAGAAGAATTCAAAGAGTAGAAACAATAAAGCGAATAGAAGCCTTCAGAAGAAGTATTGTTGCTCGAAAAAGGATTAAAAAAGGACAAATTATAAAAAAAAATATGCTTGATTTTAAAAGACCAGGTACTGGACTTGAGCCATCAAACCTAGAAAGAATAGTTGGAAAAAGAACTAAAAGAAATATTCAATTTGATGAGATCCTTAAAGAGGAAGATTTTTAAGCTTATGAAGAAAATAATTTGTGTAATTCCCGCAAGATCTGGGAGTAAAGGTTTAAAGAATAAAAATTTAAAAAAACTAAAAAATTTACCTTTGATAGCTCACACGATAATTCAAGCGAAAAAATCAAAATATATTTCTAATGTATATGTAAGTACAGACTCTATAAAAATTGCGAACATATCAAAACGTTATGGAGCGATTGTTCCGTTTTTAAGACCAAAAAAACTCGCCAGGGACAGTTCTATGGTAATGGACTCTTATTTTTATCTAATTGAAAATATAAGAAATAAAAAAAAAATAGATGACTTTGTTGCTTTGTTACCAACATCACCTTTAAGAAAAACAAAAGATATTAACCAAGCGATTGAGTTATACTATAAAAAAAAAGCCAAAACTCTTATAAGCTGTATTGAAAATCCAAAACCTATAGAGTGGTTACTTAAAAAGAATGCAAAAGGTTTTATTAAACCTTTAAAAAAAATAAATCCTATTCAAAATCGACAAAACTACGAAAAATTATATTTACCAAATGGTTCAATTTACATTTTTAATTATAATACACTTAAAAATACTAAGAACTATTATAACAATAAAACAATTCCTTTTGAAATGTCAAAAGAGAAATCTATTGATATAGATACAATTTATGATTTTAAAGTTGCAGAAAAATTTATTAAATAAAAAAAAATATACAGTTTTTTTAATAGGATTGGGAAAAGTTGGTTATGGTAATTTAAAAAACAAACCATCTTTGAAAAGTCATTACTATTATCTTAAAAGATCTAAAAATTTTTCTATAAAATATTTATTTGATATTAATCGTAAGAATTTGAACAAAGTGAAAAATTTTAAAAAAGAAAACAAAATAGAATATTATCGTCAATTAAATAATATCAAAAAAACAGATATTACAGTTATTTCAGTTCCTACAAACGCAAATTTAGAAGTTATAACACAATTAAAGAAATTTAAAATTCTTAGTGATGTTATAATTTTAGAGAAACCAGTCTCTACTAATTTAAAAATTTTTAAAAAAATTGAAAAAATCTTAAAAAATAAAATAATCTTTATTAATTATCAAAGATCGTGGAATGAATTTTATGACAATATATTTAAAGATAAAAAAAACTTAAATATTTACCACATATATAATAATGGTTTTTTAAATAATTGTTCTCATATGATTGCATTGTTAATTAAATATTTTGGCAAATGGATAAGTTATAAATTTTTATTTAAAAATAATTCTGGTCATAGAGATCCAAATTATAGTTTAGTATTGTATTTTAAAAATAATAATAAATGTATTTTAAATGGTGTTAATAACTCTAGAATAAATGTATTTGAAACCTTGATTTACGACGAAAATAAAATCATAGAACTAAAAAGTGGAGCTATAAATTATAATGAGAGAAATCCTAAAAAATTTAAGCATATTAAGAATTATTATCTTTTAAACGAAAAAAATGAAAAAAACCTTCTAATTAATGACAATCCTTATGTTGGAATATTAAGATTGCTTAAAGAAATTAGCAAAAAAAAAGTAAAAACTTTTAAAATGGTTAATTTTCCATCTTTACCTATTGCTAGGAATATAATAACTCTCGCGGACAATTTAAAAAATGATAAAAAAATATAACACTATTGGAAAAGAAGAAATTAACTCAGTCGTAAATGTTTTGAAAAATGGAGAAATTTCAGGATTTGTGGCTGCCGCAATACCTGAGTTTTATGGTGGAGAAGAGGTTAAGAAATTAGAGAGAAATTTTGCAAAAAAATTTAACTCTAAATATGCTTTATCGATAAACTCAGCAACGAGTGGAATTTATTGCATGTTAATGGCTCATGACATTCAACCAGGTGATGAAGTCATAACAAGTCCTTATACTATGCATGCGACTGCCTCTAGTATATTGCAGTGTGGAGGAACACCAATTTTTGCAGATATTGAAGAGGATACTTTTGGATTAGATCCCAAATCAGTAGAAAAAAAAATTTCAAAATACACGAAAGGTATTTTAGCTGTTAATATTTTTGGACATTCCTGCGAAATTAATGCTTTAAAAAAAATTGCTAAGAAATATGGTTTATTTTTAATAGAGGATAACTCACAAGCTCCAGGTGGAAAACTGTCGAGGCAGGTATTTACCGGTTCCACTGGCTCTGCATCTGTTTACAGTCTAAATCGCCATAAAATAATACAGTGTGGTGAAGGGGGAATAGTTCTAACAAATAATAAAAAAGTTTTTGAAAAGATGGCTTTAGTAAGAAATCACGGTGAAGCTGTTGTCAGATCATTTAAAACAAAAGATATACAAAATACAATCGGTCAAAATTTTAGGTTAACTGAAATACAAGCTGCAATTGCAACCTCTCAACTAAAAAAGTTAGATAGATTAAATTCAGAGAGAATTAAACTCTGTAATCGATTAACGAAAAACTTAAAAAAACTTAAAAAGATTAAAACTCCAGTTGTAAAAAAAAATCATAAACATGTTTATTATTTCTATGTAATGCAAATAGATCCTAAAAATCTTAGATATAAACCGAAGAAGATTGTAGAACTTTTTAGCAAAAATGGTTTTGTTTTAAGACATGGTTACATAAAACCGTTATATCACGAACCAATTTTTAAAAAAAAAATTTGTTTTGGTAACAAAGGATATCCTTTTACAATAAACAAAAGAAACAAGCAAATTAACTACAATAATCACAAAGAATGGAAGAATTGTGAAGAGATAAATAGAAAAGTTTTTCTAACAAGTTCTATATATCACCCATATACCTTGAAAGATATGGATAAATTTTCTAAATTATTAGAGAAATGTTTGAAATAAATAATATAAGTGATTTTTTTTTATTCTAATCAGAGTGGTACAACACTTTACTTTAAATCTTTAAATAAAAAAAAAATCAATCCTATTTTTTTTTAAATCAATATAAATTTAATGAATTTAGTAATTTTAAAAATTATAAAAAGATTAAAAGGTTTGAGGAAATAATTTTATTTATTAAAAAACTTAATCCTAAATTTTTTTTTATTTCAGCCACTAAAGATAAAGTTGAAAATCAAATAATTCAAAATTCAAAAAAATTCAATTATAACGTAATCAGTATTATTGATTATCCTACTAACTTAAAAATGAGTAAAAGATTTATTTCACCCAAAAAAAATTTATTACCAGAAAAAATTTATGTTCCAGATATTCATACAAAAAAAAAAATGATTGAATTTGGATATCCAAGTAAAAAACTATTTATCTTTAAAAATCCTTATTTAGAGGGAATAAAGAAAATAAAAAAAGGTCGAAATAAAAAAATAAAAATTTTACTTATTGATCAAAATTTTCCTGATGTAAATTATTTAAGGTATCTTAAAAAACTTAAGAGTGAATTGATAAAAGTTTTAGATGATAGTGATGTTAATATTAGACAACATCCAGAAAATTTGAAAAAAAAAAAAATAAAAAAAATTTTTGAAAAAGAGATTTTTGTAAAAAAATGTAAATTTTTAGACAATTATTCACATATAATTGGTCATTCATCAACTTTAATGAATATAGCTTTATTAAAGGGCCTCAATGTTTTGTCATTTAACCCTTTTAATAAAAAAGATTTTAATTGCCCACTATTTGAAAGAGGTTTAATAAATGAGGCTAAGAAATTCAAAGATGTAATAAATTTTATAAATTTTAAAAAATAAAGAGTTTATTTATTACCAGAAGTCATATTATAAGATTTATTTATATCAAAATTAAGTAATGAAAAAAATACCGCTAATTAAACCATACATAAACATCAAAGAACAAAGTGCAGTAAATCAATGTCTTAAATCTGGCTGGTTATCTTTTAGGGGCGATTATGTAAGAAAATTTGAGAGCAAGTTCAAAAAATTTATAGGGGGAGGTCATGTTTTAACCACCTCAAATGGAACTCATGCAATTGAACTAGCATTATTAGCTCTTGGAGTTAAAAAAAGAGATGAGATAATTATTCCAGATTTTTCATTTGTTGCAACTATCAACGCAGTGCTTAATATTGGTGCAAAACCTGTAATAGTTGATGTAAATATAAAAAATTGGTTAATAGATACAGATAAAATCAAGAAAAATATTTCAAAGAAAACTAGGGCAATCCTGTTTGTTAATACTTACGGAATTGTTAGCAATATAAGCCAAATAAAAAAAATAGTTAAAAAGCATAAATTATTCTTAATAGAAGATTGTGCAGAGTCTCTTGGATCAAAATTTAAGAAAAGGGTTATTGGACTAAGAGGTGATGCCTCTACTTATAGTTTTTTTCCCAACAAAACAATTACTACAGGTGAGGGTGGAATTGTTGTATTTAAAAATAAAAAAATTTATGAAAAAGCAAAAATTTTAAGAAATCAAGGTCGAAAGGAAGATAATATTGATTTTCAAAGTCAATTTAATGGAAGAAATTTTAGAATGAGCAATATTCAAGCGGCAATTGGTTTTGAGCAATTGAACAAAATAAACAAAATCTTATATAAAAAAAAAAGGATATTTAATTATTATTTTCATTGTTTTAAAAAAAACAAAAAATTAAATTGCTTACCTCTAATAAATAATTATGAAAATTCCTATTGGCTTTTTGTTTTGAGATTTATTGATTTCTCAAAAAAACAAAGAGATAATTTTATAAAAAAATTACATAAAAAAAATATAGAAACTAGGCCAGGTTTTTTTCCAATAAGCTTAATGAAACCTTTTATTAAATATTCAAATAAAAAGTGTATTAACTCAATTAAACTTAGTAAAAGCACTTTATGTTTACCTACTTCTTATGATCTTACTCAAAAACAGCAAAAATATGTAATCAGAACTCTTTTAGAATTATTAAATTAAATGAAAAAGTTATTTTTTATAATAGGAGAAGAAAAAATAAAAATTTTCATGTTTTTTGTATTAACACTTTTTTTGGTAATTTTAGAGACAATGAGTATTGCAATTATTTTACCTATTATTACTTTTTTTTTCGAATCTAATTTTTCAAGTACTTTTGGAGTTCTAATAAACAATTTTTTAAGAAGTTTTATTGACTTAAATAATTTAAATTTAATCTTTACTATATTTTTTATAATTTTCTTTTTAAAGAACTTAATATACTTGGTGGTCAAATGGTGGATTTATAATTATTCAAACAATTTAATTTACAAAACAGAGGTAAAGTTGATTTCTGGTTATATAAGTCAAAATTTAAGCAACATAATTGAGACTAATTCATCAATTAAATTAAGAAACATTAAGCAAGAAACCTCAGGTTTAGTAAAATATTTAAACAGTTATTTTTCATTAATTATTGAGATTATAATAGTTACTTCTTTAGTATTTTTTTTGTTAGCCATAAGTTTAAAATTTACATTAATTTTATTTTTTACTTTAAGCATTGTGTCATTAACATTTTTTTTTCTAGCAAAAAAAATCGTATACAATTGGGGTAAATTAAGAGTTTTTTATAATGGAAAATCTCTTAAAGTAATTATCGAAATTTTTAATTCTATAAAAGAAATAAAAATTTTTGGAGAAGAAACTTTTTTTAAAAAGAAATATAAAGATTTTTCAAAAAAATTATTAAATATAAATACTAAATTTAATACTTTTAATGAAACACCCAGATTATTTGCTGAACTCGTTATTATTTTTTCCTTAACTCTTATCGTAATAATTATGTCTAATTTAGACTTTAATAAATCTGAAATTTTATCCACAATCACTCTTTTTTCTGTTGTGGGAATTAGAATTATGCCTTCTACATCAAAAATTATAAATTCATTTAACTCATTAAAAAATTGTCAGCCATCATTAGAGGTAATATTTAATGAACTTAAGGAAAACCAGGAGTTAATAAAATTTAAAGAAGAAAAAAATTATAAATTTAATAAAGATATTATTTTTAGGGATGTAAGTTACAAATATACGGATAAAAAAGATTATATTTTTAAGAATATAGATCTAACAATTAAAAAAGGTGAAACTTTATTTCTGGGTGGTGATAGTGGGTCTGGAAAAACAACATTTATAAATCTTTTAATGGGGTTAATTAATCCTTCTCAAGGACAAATTTTTATTGATGGGAAAAAAAATTTAGAGGATAATTATAATAATCTAAAGATAGGATACATTTCTCAAAATACGCTTCTATTAGATGATACAATAAAAAACAATATTGTTTTTGGAAAAGAAAATGCAAATCATTTTGATAATTATAAAAAAGCAATTAACATTTCAGGTGTAAATAAACTAAATGAAGAAATCAATTTTTCTGATGATATGGATATTGGTGAACAAGGTAATAAAATTTCTGGTGGTCAAAGACAAAGAATAGCTATTGCAAGATCTATATATTTTAATCCAGAAATTTATATCTTTGATGAAGCCACAAATGAGCTAGATGAGGTTTCAGAACTTTTAATATTTGAAAGATTAATTTCAACTTTAAAAGATAAGACATTCATATTTATTTCTCATAATAAAAAATTATCACAATTATGTGATAGAACTTTGATAATTAAGAATCAGAAAATACAGTAAATGAAAAAAAAAATTGAAAATTTATCAAAAGGTCAAACAATATTAAATTTAAAAAAAAAATTAAAAAATTTTATAATTCCAAATCTATTGGTTGTTAAAGTAACAGACTGGAAAAAAAATAAAAAAAAAGTTTTAAATAAAATAAAAAAAAGATTTATTTTTGAAAATTATACTGAAAAACTTGCTATTAGATCTTCTAGTGATAAAGAAGATGGAAAATTTGAAAGCTCAGCCGGAAAATTTCTTAGTTTTCTTAATATCGATACAAATAATGATAAAGAAATAACTAATTCAATTAATAAAGTAATTAGAAGTTATAGAGAGAAAAAAAATAAAAATTTAACTTCCGAGGTTATTATTCAAGAAATGATTCAAAAAACCCTTGTCAGCGGGGTGATTTTTACTCACGAGATTAACAAAGGGTCACCTTATTACGTAATAAATTATGATGACGTATCCGGAAAAACTGACACGGTTACATCTGGAAAAGGTGATAATGCTAATAAGACTTTATATGTATTTAGAGATAAAATCTCAGAACTTAAATCCAATCGATTTAAATTACTATTACTAGCAGTAAAAGAATTAGAAAAAGTTTTATCAAGAAATTATTTAGACATAGAATTTGGTATTGATCAGAATTTAAATATATATTTATTTCAAGTAAGAAAAATTACTCTTTCACATAAGTGGAAAAAATTTAATTTAAATAATCTAAGAAAAAAATTAGATAAAATTAAAATTTCGATTGACAAAGAAATGAAGCCAAAAAAAAATATTTTTGGTGACTCGAATGTTTTTGGACAAATGCCAGATTGGAACCCAGCTGAGATAATTGGCGAATATCCTAAACCAATGTCGTATTCTTTATACAAAACATTAATCACTAATCAAGTATGGTCTGATGCAAGATCTGAAATGGGATATTTTAAACCAAAACAAAAAAATTTAATGATTAATTTCTGTGGTTATCCCTATATTGATACAAGATTAAGCTTAAACTCTTTTCTGCCAGCTAAATTAAAAAAAGAAACTTGTGAAAAATTAGTTAATTTCTGGATTGAAAAGTTAAAAAAAAATCCTCAACTTCACGATAAAATTGAATTTGATTTAGCCATAACATCTTTTTCATTAGAAATTGAAGATAGAATAGACGAACTCATAGGAAACTCCATAAGTTCGTCAGAAAGGAATAGATTTAAAGCCGAGATTAAAAGGATTACTTTATTAAATTTGAAACCAAAATATAAGACTAGTATTCAAAACACATTAAAAAAAACTGAACATCTTAAAAAACTACAGGAAAAGTATGATCTTAAAGATAGTCTAAGTAATCTTAAAAAATTAATTTATGATTGTAAAAAATATGGAACTAAACCATTTGCAATTTTAGCTCGTCACGGTTTCATCGCAATATCTTTCCTGAGGTCTTTTGAAAAATTACAAATATTATCTAAAAAAGATATTTCCAAATTTTTAATGACAATCAAAACAATATCCTCTGATTTTATTCGCGATATTGAAAACTTTAGTCCAAAAAATAAATCAAATTTTCTAAAAAAGTATGGTCACTTAAGACCAGGAACTTATGATATTTTATCAGAAAAATATTCTGATAGTTTTGAGTTTAGAAAAAAGAAGACCATTAAAAAAATTTATAATAGAAAATTTGTTTTATCAAAAAAGAAGAAAAGCAAATTAGATAGAAATTTAAAAAATTTTAAAATTCATCTCAGCGCAAATGAGGTATTAGATTATTGTGAAAAAGCTATAATTGCTAGAGAATATTCTAAATTTATTTTTACAAAAAGTTTAAGTCATATAATAGACAGAATTATCATATTTGGAGATCAA
>MDTD01017856.1_pt1 | contig 31240 bp, 26 predicted proteins | sample 811221 | NCBI WGS metagenome assembly MDTD01 (sample SAMN05326646, study PRJNA326480) | marine metagenome | isolation source: seawater | place: Pacific Ocean: South West | collected 2011
TATGGAGGAGTTGAAAGGCGAAAATCCGGACATAAAATTCAATTCCTTGGTCAAACTTGAAATGAACGGGGAAAAGATTGTTATCTTAGAGTAGGAGTGAGTAAATTGGACCTCAATAGACATGAATTTCAACTAGACGAACTAGTTGAAAGAATCAAGGCAAACGACCTGAAATTGGTCGCATTACAAGTTCCAGAAGGTCTCAAAATGCAAGCTTTGGAAATGATGGATGAAATCGAAAGTGAAACCTCGGCTAGAGTTGTTTTATCAGCCGACCCTTGCTACGGAGCATGCGATTTAGTGCATGATAAAATGCAGAATATAGGCGTTGAATTAGTTGCTCACATGGGTCATTCACAGATGAATATTGATTCTGGAATGGCAACTCAATTTATTCCTGTAACCTACCACGGTAATCCGGAAATTGAGCCGGTTCTACCTTACTTGCATGCACATCGAGAAATTGCTAGAAGTCGATTAAATGATGACTCTGGACCAGTTCTATCCGAACTCGAGGCATTGGATAGATTCGAAGACATGGTTGGAAGAGTTGCCCCGTTAACTGACACTAAGCTAGGCTTGGTGGGAAGTATTCAACATCTCCACTTATTGCCTACATTCAAGAAACATTTTGAAGATGCCGGATTTGATGTCACTATTCCAATAGGCGGGGCGCGACTTTCATTCCCCGGCCAAGTCCTTGGATGCAACTACTCTGGTGATGACCCCACTGTTGGGCATTACGTGTTCCTTGGTAGCGGAGATTTTCATCCGATCGGTTTAGTACTTCATACTGGAAAGCCCTTGGCAATGCTAGACCCATATTCTGGTGATGCAATGGAAATGGGCCGAGAAAGAATTGAGAGAATTCTTAGACAGCGCTCCGGCTTGATAATGTCATCAATGGATAAGGAAAGATTCGGTATCCTAATCGGTGCCAAACCAGGTCAAATGCGTCGAAATTTAGCTTTGCGGATGAAAAAGAAATTGGAAAAGCATGGTAAGAAAGGTTTCTTACTTGCTATGGAACATGTTGGACCAGAACTGATAGATTTTTATCCAGTAGATGTTTTTGTAAACACAGCATGTCCTCGAATAGCCATCGACGACGCAGTGAAATATGCTAAACCTATGATTACCCCGTATGAACTGCAAGTTGTATTGGGAGACAAGAAATGGGAAAACGGCTACAAATTCGATCAGATTCACTGAGTTCTTCTTAATCATGAACAAAACCTACTTCCAGCCGTATACTGGACCACATCTTTTAGAACGGTAGTCACTAGCAATTACTTACATGGTGGACTATCTAGACCGGATAGGTGCGGGATTTATCATCGATAATGATGAGGTCCTAGACTTTGATTTTGTTCCAACCAACATTGTTGGACGAGAGGACATTCAACGCGAGTTGGCAAACAAGTTCTCTTCAATAGCCGACTCAAATTCCAGTTGTCGTGCAATAATTACTGGACCCGTCGGAAGTGGTAAAACAGTTTTAGCCAAGACTTTTTGTCGGGACTTGCAGAATCATCTGGCCAACAAAAGAGAAATCCTTGTATCTCATGTTAACTGCCGTAATGCCTCAACAAGTACCAGAGTGGTTCAAAGAATCCTGCATGAAATTGACCCTGGACATCCTGATAGAGGTCTTTCAACCGGAGAATTATTATTGAGTTTGAGAAAAATGATACGTCGGAATTCCTCTCACCTTATCGTAGTGTTAGATGAAGTCGATCACATGCTGAGAAAATCGGGAGATGATTTACTGTATCAACTTCTCAGAATTGATGAAGACCAACAAGGAAAGGGAACATTATCTCTAATTTTAATTAGCCAAGAACAGGTTCTAGATGTTTTAGAAACCGCAGTCATTTCTAGAATGGGAAAGACGAATCTTTTACCAATTCCTCCTTATGATTACGAGGGATTGATTAAAATCGCTGAACAGAGAGCAGAAATGGCCCTCCATGAAGGAACTTACACCAAGGATATTATTTGCTTAATCGCCGAAAAGGCTGTTCCAAGCGGTGATGCAAGGTTGGTAATTGAATTAATCAAAGCCGCAGCAATGGCAAGTGAATTTAGACAAGATGCTCACACTGACAGAATTATTACCATCAACGATGTTCATTCACAAGACAAAATTTTGGCAGTTGAATTAATCAGCGAAATCGAAACTGTAGATGACTTAAAGCCACATGCGATGCTCGTTCTTCTCAGCATCTGTCGAAGATTAAGGAAGAAGGAAACCATGACCACTGGTGATGTGGAGAATTTATATCAGGTAGTTTGCGAAGAATATGAACAAGAAATGAAGAGTCATACAACCATTTGGAAGTACCTTAAAGAGTTAGAAAATCGCCAAATTATTGTTTCGAGAATTGATACCATAAGCGAAGGTAGAGGGAGGACCACTCATCTAAGCATGCCCCATTTTCTTCCCACGGACATTGCGAAAAGGGTAGAAATGTTACTAAAAAAACGATTGAAATGAGTTTTCAGCGACCGCAGACCATGCGGTGAGGCTAAATACGGGTCGATGTTCGGCAAGGTGTCTTAGAGTGATTACTATGGCTGTCGGTCAACAAGGAGAATTCGTAGCTGTCGTTAACGACACAAACCCAAAAAGTGGCGGTAAAGCCTATTCACTGAAGATTTCTGGTAATAATCATTCTCAGTTATTAGGAAAGAAAATTGGTGATGTCATCGATGGAATTTTTGTTGGAGAAGGAGAACAAACTCTGTCTGGGTATAAATTAGAAATTACCGGTGGATCCGACAAAACTGGAACACCACTCAGAAGAGATCTCGACGGAGGCTCAAGACAATCTGTTCTAGTAACTCGCTCAACCGGATTTAAAGGCCACAATTTGGTTTTTAAGACCAAAGGTGGCGAAAAGAAAAGATTCAGATACAAACCTGATGGTCTTAGAAAAAGAAGAAACTTTAGAGGAAATACAATCAATCAAGATACAAGACAAATTAATTTGAAGGTTATCGAAGCCGGGAAAAAATCACTGAGTGATATTCTTGCCTCACAAAGCGAGGAAGCATCGGAGTGAATCCCGAGAGGGTTGTCGTAAATTAGAGGAGGGAGTAAATGTCAAGAAAGCTTCCTTCACAACCAACCGTAAACATAGGACTTGTTGGCCATGTTGACCACGGAAAGACTACTCTAACCAAAGCACTGTCTGGAATTTGGACAGACACACATTCAGAAGAAAGAAAACGTGGTATCTCTATCAAACTAGGATACGCAGATACCGCCTTTTACAAAACTGAAGACGGCACCTTTTATCCATCTGGAAGACACCCGGAAGGAAAAGAAGACTCCGAAAAGGAACTTCAAAGAGTTGTTTCTTTCGTTGATGCACCCGGTCACGAAACTCTAATGGCGATTATGATTACTGGTGCATCTATAATGGATGGAGCGTTATTGATGGTTGCCGCAAATGAGCGATGCCCACAACCTCAAACTAGAGAACATCTAATGGCCCTAAATATATCCGGAATTAAGAATATTATCGTAGTTCAAAATAAAATTGACCTTGTGACTAAAGAAAGAGCCATTGAATCATATAATGAGATCAAAGAGTTCCTAAAAGGAACAGTTGCTGAAAATTCACCGATAATTCCAGTTTCTGCTCATCACGATGTAAATCTAGATGTTCTAATCGATGCAATTGAAACGACTATTCCTACACCAGATAGAAGCGAAGATTCTCGAGCAATAATGCATATTGCGCGTTCTTTTGATATTAATAGGCCTGGTACAAGGCCTACGAAGATGCGTGGCGGGGTAATTGGCGGAAGTATTGTTGAAGGTGAATTCAAAGTTGGGGATCAAATTGAAATTGGTCCGGGAAGAAAAATCGAAAAGGGCTCTAAAACACACTGGGAGCCTATTTCTGCCACTGTTAGCAGTATGCAGGGGGGTGGAAACAACCTAGAATTAATGCATGCAGGCGGGCTTTGCGGAATGGCAACCGAACTAGACCCTTCAATTACTACATCCGATAATCTGTCTGGCCAGGTAGTGGCTTTGAAAGGAAATCTTCCTGAAGTTCGTTCAAAAATTAATATCTCAGTCGAATTAATGGAGCATATGGTTGGTGGAGATGGAAGCAGTGCGGATAAGATTCATCCTTTGAGAAATAACGAGATGTTGATGATTAATGTCGCTACTGCTACTTCTGTTGGCATTACCAGGAATGCTGAGAAGAAAAAAACCAATCTCGAACTTAGATTACCTATCTGCGTTGACCCTGGACAGAGAGTTTCCCTCTCTCGTAGAATAGGTTCTCGATGGCGATTAATCGGGTATGGTATAATCCAGTAGAGGATTTCATATGTCGCAAAGCATTATTGTGGATGCTTGTGGATGGGTTGCAGTAATTGATTCAGGAATAAATATTGATCTTGAACTTGAAAAAATATTTGGCACATTCGAATTAATTTTATTAAAATCTGTGTTAGATGAATTAAAAAAAATTGAGAATGATAGGCCGAAAAGAAAAACTCTGTTGATTCCGATGCTTGAGAGTAAATCAAAATTAATCGAAAATAATGAATTTACTCACACTGATGATAAGATATACTCAATTTCCGAACAATTTGAGCATGCAGTTTTAACTGTCGACAAAGAGTTAAAGAAGCGACTATACAAATCATCAATTAAAGTAATTGAAGTAAATAAAAATAATCACTTGAACGTTATTGAAAATCTATAGAAACTAAGGTAGAGTGAATAAAACGTCATCCCCATGACCATCTAAAAATCCTAATTTGACTCCAGCGTCAATCCATGCATGAGCATAATTTATGGCACCAAAGGCTCTAACAAAATCACCATTATTTAGAAAATGACGAGCATCGAAAGAATAGTCATCTGCCATCCTAAGTAAAATAACCAATTTTTTGCCCTCTTGCGAATCTTCCTCAACTAACGGAGTAGCCTTCTTCCTCGCTCTGCTAGTAATGTCGAGATACTTTTCAACTCTTTCACGCGTTAATTTCTCTAAATCTTCACTCATTCTCCATCCTCCTTTTGTCTCTTTAACAGTCGCCTTACATCCTCGCTTCTGCCCAACGACTGGTATAGTTCCACAGCAAGAGATAGTCTTCCTTCATCTTCGGCATTTCTCGCCCTTTGGAATAGTGCTTTTCGGTCTTCCCAATTCTTTGCTAAAGCAGCATCAGCGGCAGCCTTGTATCGGCTTTCCCTTTCTGATTGAGCTAAATGAGGGGCCGTCCAAAATCTCACCAAACCTTGACGGGTGGCTGAGACCATCGAATCTGCAGTTAGGGCTTCGAGCATATCACCTAAATTCATTCCTCTGCCTAACTCTGTAACTTCATCCTTCTGACTACTGGAAATGAGAATTAGGTGTCCTTCAATTCCTAATACCCACCATCCATCTCCACACCTGATGCCTTCCATGGGTTCTAAGGAATCTGATTGTAAGCGTTCGATGTTATCCCATCCAAAGGGATGAGGAACTCCTTCCCAAATCTCACCATTGCTTGATTGAAGTAGTAATCTTCCTGCAGAAATATTGGTCACCCAACTCCAGATTCGTTCTTCTAGTACGCGCTTTTGATATTTTTGAGCAAGTTTGCCACAGCATAACTTACCATCACTAGATTGCCACAACAAATGTTCTCTATCCAACCATCCGACTAACCTGCGGACCTTACCACTATCAAAACGGCGGATTCCTTTGCCCTCGTGGGTGAAAAGATGTAATTGTCCTTCTCTACCAGACAATATCCACCCCCCACCTGGCCTTGATGAAATATCAGTGAATCCACCGAATGTAGATCTACCTTCGTGAATCATGCTACCATCAATAGTTGAAATTACATAGAAACCATGAGCTGCAAGGACTGCCAAAATTCCGTTACTAGCATCCATAGCATGTACTTTGAATGGCATATCTATTTTCCATCTGATTTCCCCGTTAGATTCTATCAAAATCAGTTCGAGTCCACTGCTAATAGCGACTCCACCTTCGACTGAGGCGATACAAGCGATTCTAGTTGGTGCTTGCCAAGACCAAGAAATAGTCCAAGTCATTACTCGTCACCCCCAATCAATCCCCAAGCAGTTAATTGGGCTCTTGCCGCCTGTGTTAACTGAAAATAACGACTACGTCCAACAGTTCTAACATTCAAAATCCCAAATTTTAGTAATCTATTACTAATTTGTGATAATCTAGGTCGCTTGATTTTCAATTCATTCAGTATTTCTACATCAGAAGGTGAAAATCTTCTCTGCTGAGCGATTGAAACAACATAAGATTCAGTATTTGAGAGAGATGAGAGCGCCAGAGGGTTCAAAGCGAAATCTTGCTTTTCACCTTGCTTTTCTCTTCGCATATTAGATAATGCTGCAGCTAATTTACTGGGATTTGAAGAACTATTGTCTGAAGATATATTCACTACTAGTAAATCATGCAGTGCTTTGATTAACGGTGAAAGTTGGTCATAATTTTGTGAGTTATCAATTGCCTCATTGGGTTCTGTTTCGTGATATCCATCAACTACCTCATTCAAATCTAATGTTTGTTCTAAATCAAGCTCAGGTAACCCGATTTCATCATGAATAAGCGCAGCCGATTCTTCTTCCGAATAATCCACTTCAATCTTTGGTGGTTCAATCAAATCCTTTGAAACCCACAACTCTGCGCCATTAGAATCATCATCTTTCACCATTTCCTTAGATTCGTCATCTGTTTCGATAGGAAAATCCCTAGTTCTGCCAAGTAAAGCATTGAATGTGCCAGCATTAATTGAAGGTCTTGGGGTGGATTCAGCAATTAATATCTCATTGCTGTCAGGCGTGGCTGAAAAAGTAAATTCTTCAAGTGGTTCGTCATCTAATTTCGAATCTGATAATTCTTCTAAATCAAGGTCAAAACCAAAAATTTCGGAAACTTCTACAGATGGAATATTTTCTTCAATAACTGTATCCCTATGCTGCCATGGAATCGAGGCATCAATAATTTCTGATTCTGGTGCGTGGATCTGATCTTCTAAGGATTCCACTGGTAATTGATTAACAGCTTGTTGAGGGGGAAACTCTGTATTAGTTTCAATAGTTGAATTACCTCCACTCTGAAAATTTTCACTAAAAGAAAACTGATTTGGTGAGTCTGAATGAAGGGACTGATCAATTGAATCTCTCATGTAGCGAATTACTTCTGATGGTTTTCCACCACTCAACGAATGTAAGTTTTGCGCGTCTTCCGTGGATAATTTAAATTCATTAGAGGTTACCGAAGATACCCTTTTTTCGACCAGAACCTTGACTTCATCAACCGATAATGGTTCTAGCGTCTCAATACTAGCAAAACTGTGTAGAATACTATCCGGTAAGTTACTACGTTGTTTAGGTTCGATTACTACAACAATTACCGCCTGCAACCTTTCAAGCGACGGGAGAGCATCGCGTAATGCAACTGTCATTACTGATGTCTCCACAGTTGGCATGTCTATTACTATTAGCGGAATCTTCGATTCGTAAGTCCTAGATGCTTCCACAATTTTACGAACCAATTCATTCCTACTTTGTGGAATGTTATAATCGATAAGTTCGGAATACAGGTTTTCTAGAAGACTGTGAGCAGGATTAGAGGCTGAAATGTGATCGATGTGGACATAAACTGGGGCCTCGCTAGCCGAACAGCGAAGCAATGAGGTTCTTCCAGAACCCATTTCACCAACCAACAACAATCTTCGGTTAGATCTAAAATTGATATGCCTAGAAATTCTTCCCCTGATATCTAAACGGCCCACATAAAGCGATTTCTGACCGGTTTCCAAAGGACTGGTGGAAAATGGATTACCACTCAACACAGGAAAGTCAATCTGTAACCCCTTCACTCGCATGACCTAGCAATTAAGAATAGGTATTTGATGTTTCACCCTGAAAGATAGGGTGAGGTACCCGTTATTAGGCGTCAATCGTTAAGCGGCAGAGGTTTTTTTACTCTGAATAACGCGTAATTAACGCTTTATTAACGCGTTAATATTGCCGTTAAAAGCGTTAATTTGGCGAGAATTGCCAACGTCCCAGAATAAATACTTGGAATGATTTTAGACGATTACTTAATTGCCCAAGTCACCTACAGTGCACTGAGGAGAAGATATGCCGGTAGAAAATAGTCGTTTGAGCGGGTTTTTCCGCCATAGTGTGCAAGAAAGGCGCAATCTTGTCAAAAAATTGGCAAATTTAACCGATGAACAGGTCCAATCACTAGCTGCAAGTGGAGAACTGGATGACGATTCTGCTGATCGAATGATTGAAAACGTAATTGGAACAATGTCACTACCCGTTGGAATCGCAACCAACTTTGTTATCGATGGAAAGCACTACTTGATCCCATTCTGCCTTGAAGAGTCCAGTGTTGTGGCTGCTGCTTCCAACATGGCAAAACGCTGCTTGGAGATGGGAGGGTTTTCTACTCAAAACGATGCTCCAATGATGATTGGACAACTACAAATTTTAGATTGTTCTGATATCGAAGGTGCTCAATTAGCCATACATCAAGCCAGGGAAGAGTTGATTAGCCTCTGTAATAGTCTGCCTTCGACTATGATTAAACTCGGTGGAGGTTGTAAGAGAATTGAAACGCGAATAGTTGAATCAATCTCAGGACCGATGTTAATTTTGCACATTATAGTAGATTGTCGAGATGCCATGGGCGCGAATGCGGTCAACACTATGGCTGAATTAATAGCACCCGAAGTGGAGAGATTAACTTCAGGCAGAGTCCATCTGAAAATTTTATCAAACCTTGCAGCCCACCGATTGGCTCGAGTCGAAGCCACTTTTACTCCCAAAGAACTATCAAATGATGGTACCGAAGAAAATGGTCGAGAGATAATCAAAGGAATTATTGAAGCGCATCACTTTGCCTTAGCAGATCCCTTTAGGGCGGTTACTCATAACAAGGGTGTAATGAATGCCATCAGTAGCGTTTCTGTAGCGTGTGGACAAGATTGGCGAGCAATTGAGGCCGGTTGCCACTCGTGGGCATCTTTCGCCAATGGCAAGTATTCGTCAATGACTGAGTGGAAAATTGATGATGACGGCAATTTAGTTGGTAGTATTGAAACGCCAATGGCTGTGGGAATTGTTGGTGGAGCATCTAAAGTTCATCCTGTAGCAAAAACCAATATCGCCATACTCGGAGTTAATTCAGCGAGTGAATTGGCCGGGATAATTTGCGCTGCTGGTTTAGCCCAAAACCTTGGAGCATTACGCGCCCTTGCCACTAATGGGATACAAGCAGGTCACATGAAGCTGCACTCTAGAAACATGGCAGTTAGTGCTGGAGCAATAGGCGAAGAAATAGATTTGGTTGCAACCAGGCTGCAATCGCACACTGGACCAAAGACCCAAACCACTGTTCAGAAAATTCTAAAAGAAATTAGAGATAACTAATCACTCTTCTTCGAAATCAAGTTTCGCTTGGATTGAACCTTGTGTCTGGCCTTCTTCTTTCAAGACCTCTTTTCCAACGAGTCCGTCCAATAGTCCGGTATTTTGAACCTGTTCTCTAAACCATTCACGAACCCTTTTTCTGTCGGTATAAGGGCATCCAAAGGATTCTGAAAATCTTCTAGTAGTAGTTAGACGTCTTGTATTACCATCTTTTCTACGATCAATCATCCCGTACTGGGCAAGTTCACGAACATAATCATACGCTTTCTGACCTAGTAATTCAATTAATCTAGACTGCGCCATCGGCTGATGGTAAGCAATAAGTGAAGCAGCCTTAAGCAATTTTTTAGGCAATTCCGTTTTTGCTTCCTTAGGAAGATGTTCTGCAATATCGGGCTTAACTTCAATGGCCCATCTATTGCCGACCTCGGCAATCTGTAAGGCACCACCTCTTCTCCTTTTGAGTGTTGAACGCAGTGAGTACAATGAGTCTAGCATCTCATCTTCATCATAACCTAGCGATTCGCTTAATTCAGAAACTGTCATAGATTTACCAGCACCAAATAAAGTGGCTTCTAAGAGGGTATCAATTTGAATTTCAGTCATGTTAACATCTCCTTACTCAACCAACCACTCATGATTTTCGAAATCTTTTTCGCCGTCAGATATCTCAACTTCAAGAACTTCTAATTCTTTTGCGGCAGCTTGGGACTTAGATTCCTCTAAGGCTTTTCTTTCAGCCTCCTCAATCAGTCTAATTTTTTCCGCACGTTTCTTGGCAAATTGCACTGAGCCAGAATCTTCAGATTCTGATTCTATTCTCGATTTTTCATCTAAATCTAAAATTGCTTGTTGAACCTGTTGGAAATCATCTAAATCTGGCCATAAATCTTCTAAGAAAATTTCACCATCTGGAACTTCATCTTGACTAATAGATGCAAAACCGCGATGGGTTAGGAATAATCCGGCAATAAATGAAGTAACCTTGGCTTCATCTTGATATCCCTCTGGAACTACTCCGAATAACTCCTCTAAGATTGTTCTAAGGTGGCCCATCACCAACTTCACTGGCACTTTACTGCTATTTCTTTCAGCACAAGAGCGCCTCAATGCTGACCAACATCTGCCGATGTCCCCTTCAAGATCTTCGTTGTGCATCCTGCTACCAATATTTTCTAGATAGTCTTGAAGTTCTTCCTGATGTGCAATCCTGTTTTCTTCCCTAAGCCTCAATTCCTCAGCGTCGTCAGCCGCATCCTTGAAAGCGGAAAGTAATTCACCCAGAGTAACAGGTCGACCTTCGTCTCTTCTCACTCTTTCTCCAAATAATGAGGGTAGTAATTCATCAGCGTCGCCTTGAAGAATGGAATTGGTGAAAATAAATGCCTCATCGTCGTAATCTGCTTCCCATCCAAAATCAAACCCGTCATTCCATTCCTCTTCTTCATCATCCCTTTGGACTCGATCGAAAAGGTCAACTGCTTGGTGATGGAGTACTTCCCATGACAAACGAATTAAGCGCCCACAAGCAGGTAAATCGAGATTTTTAGAATTGTTTTTTACACGCTGAGTAAAGAACTTGAGAAATTTGGAAAGATCGATATTCCAGGCATCCAGGCCTTCTTCCCTGACTAATGACAACACTAATGCTACCGAGCGATCGAAAGGGTCGGTAAGTGACTGAAATTCTGCCTCCTCTGTTTCTGCGATTGAGAGAATCCTGTCGCCAAATAATTGAGCTTCAGAATCCTCCTCTCCCGATTCTAGAAGTTGATTGATGATATCTTGCCTAAGAAACCACTTATCTAGTACTGCTTGATGTTCAGCCAAATTATCACCTCAGAGTTCCTCTTCTGACTCAACAACTTCTTGTTCCACCGTTTCAATAGGCACTTCATCCGAGATGGCCTGTCGCAAATCTTGCATTTCTTGAATGTCCTCTGTAAGTTCAGCAGTTCTTTCTCCAAGTCCTGACATTGAACTATCCTCTTGAGTTTCGACGATATGATTCAGTAATCCTCCAAGGCTACTTGGAGGGGGTAGTGGTTCAGGGACTTCAGGCATTTCAAATTCAACCTTTTCAGCCTCGTCTCTTCTCAATGCATTCATACTCGCAATCTTCTCAGCTTCCTTCTCAGCTTCAGCACCCAGTTTTATTGCGCGCTCTCTGTCAAAGTCAACAATTCTGCGACTACAACCATCGCCGCCGTGGGTTATGCCAATGTGGTGATCGGCGAGTCTTAGGGAAACTTTTCTTAGCGTGACCATAATGAATTGTGCCTTTTTACTCCTCTGCCTGCACATTTCTGCAATTCTTTCAGCATTCGTACCATCAAGATTCTGATCAACCTCATCGAAGTAATAAAACGGACTTGGGTCATAATCTTGAATCGCAAAAATAAGGGCCAATGCAGCCATGGATTGCTCACCACCTGAAAGTTGTAGTCGACTTACCTTGGAGGATTTCCCTTTTGGTTTAGCCCACAACTCTAGCCCTCCTTTGAATGGATCTTCTGGATTTTCCAAGTATAATTCACCTTTCCCACCATCACTTAGAATATTATATGAAATCTTGAAATTTTCGTTAACTTGTTCTAACACCTTCACAAGTCGTTCCTTTCTCTGAGATTCTAATTTTTCAGTTACTTCGATTAATGAACTTCTTCTCTTTTGCAGAATTTTGAAATCGTCTTTCATATCATTAAGACGTGCTTCACAAGTCTCGAATTGCTCAATTGCAAGCATATTAACCGGCCCGTAAGCCTCCATTCTTCGCTCAAGGGAACGAACCTTCTTCTCAGATTCTCCTACAGAAGGAAGTGTTGTGTTTGAATCCGCTGGTTCGATACCTGCTAGTTTCATTTCCTGTAATAATTCGGCAAGTGCAGTCTCCTTGGTTATCAATGAGCGACCTACCTCATCGCTCATCCTTCTTCGAGATTGTGCATCGGTGGCTTTTTGTGTTAAAGAGGTCCTCAGGCTAGCTCTTTCATCAACTAATTCTAGACGTTCATCTTCTAACCCCTTATTCTCTTCTAAGAATTCGGAAAGTTCTTCTTGCTTCTCTTTTAATTCTATAGAGTCGGTTTCTACGGCGGTTTTTAACTCCTCCACCAACACCTTGGCCTTTGATATTGATGTGTTTAGTGAATCAATTCTAGTCTGATTATCAGAGACTCTTTGTGACAGTAACTCTCTATGAGTGCTACCACTCTCTAGTGCAGTTTCAGCTTTGGATTTTAGACCCTCTGCATCTAAACGCTTCATCTGAGCCGAATGCATTCGATCTTTTAGATGGCTAGGGCTTGCTAATTCCACTGCCTCTCTTGCAGATTCGCAATGTGCCTCCATAACTTCAACTTGATTTTGCGAATTGTCCAAATCTTCCAAGTTTGAACGAGCCAATGATTCTAACTCACTGAGTTTCTTTTCGATTTCTGCAACAGCACCTAATGATTTGTTATGATTAGTCTTGGCCTGCTTCATTTCAGCACGCCATTCTTGTAATTTAACTGCATCTTCTCCATCAGATAATTGATTGATGTTAGCTCTGATTATTTGCTGTTGTCTTCTCGCTTCGACAAGTGCTGCGGAAACTGTATCTGACATCAATCGATATTTTTCGACTTCACCGGTCAGTTTTTCTACCTCAGAAGCCCCTTTAATACGACCTCCGAAAGATACCGACATCTTTCTCTTTGAGCCACCAATCATCGCTCCACCGGCTTCGGTAACATCGCCTCTAAGAGTTACCAATCTGATACCTCCCATATGCGCTCTAGCTGTAGACATCGAATCTACAATCAATGTGTTTCTTAACACAAATCTGATTGCAGTATCGATTTTTGGGTCATATTCGAGAAGTTCATGTGCAAATCCGATTACTCCTGGCTTGTTGGAAACCATGAGAGCCTTACCTGCAGCACGGGTATTTGTCAATTTATTCAATGGAAGGAAAGTTGCACGTCCAGCCCTATTTTCTGCTAGCCATCTGATGGCCTGTGCAGCATCTTCATCGCTTTCTACAACCAGAGAGGTCATTCCTCCACCAATTGCTGTAGCGAGGGCGGATTCATGAGCATCATCTATTGGCGCGCACAGCTCCGCAATTGAGCCTATTATACCCTTTAATTCCCCTCTATCTCTGGCTGAGATAACAGCTGCTGCTCCGCCTGCCATACCTTTTGAGCCGCTAGAAGTTTCCATCTCAGCCCTAGTTCTTTCTAATTTCCGTTCTGTTTCACGTAATTTGGTTTCAACGATTTGAGATTCTTCGACTAATTTTTGCTCTGCATTTTGTGCATCTATTAGTTGTTTAGACAATTTATTACGATCCTTTTCTGGAGATTTACCAGACAACTCTTGGCCTTTAATTTCTAATTCACCCATTGTCAACCTAGCCTCTTCAGATTCGTTTTGTGCTTGTGAAAGTTGTTCGGAAATGATCTCAGCTTGTGCTGCTGTTCTATCAACTTCACTTTGGACTTCAGAAAGTTTGTTTCTAGCGTCTTCTAATTGTTTTACTGCTTTGGAAAGATTCCTGGATAACTCGGCACTCTCGTCATTTGAAGATTCCATTATACTGGTTATCTCTTGCTCCTCTAGTCGTGCTTCCTTCAATGCTACATGCGCATCCTCAAGGTCTTGCTTTGCGGAATCGAGCGATTCAGAAAATTCTTTTTCGGCAGATTTTGCTTCCTCTAATTGAATAAGTAATTGTTCCAATTCTGATTTATTTTCAGAAATTTTTGAAGACATATCGCCGATTTTATCCTTATTGCTGTCTATTTTCAGATGCAGGTCGAAAATTTGTGCGTTTAATCCGTTGGAGTCGCCACCCATCAGTTCTTCGATTTGCTTTTGTAAAACCCCAATTCTATCTTCTAGTGCGATGAGCGATTTTGCCCCTTCCTTAACTTCAGCATCCAGTTCATTGGCCTCTACCAAATATCGGCTTTGTTCACTTAACTGATATTCTTTTTCAGCAAGCTGACTCGCATAATTAGACTGATATGCCGTTGTTCTAGCCTGATTTAATTCATCAGCCAAATCTTTCGCTTTAACGGCAATATCTTTCTCTTTTCTTAATTCCTTCAGTCTAACCTTTTGTTCTTCTTCTAAAAGCCCGATTCTTTCAATGTATGCTTCAACATTTTCTTTTTGCTTATCGGCTTTACGAATTTCTTCATCATACGAAGTTACACCAGCCACACTATCAAGCACTTTCCTTCTCTCTTTCGAAGTCATTTTAGCTAAACTTGTCACATCACCTTGTAAGACAATATTATATCCGTCGGGTCTAGCATTAGCCGCTCCTAAAATTCTGTGAAATGATTTTTGACTACTCTCTTCACCATCCAATAGATACTGAGTAACTACATTGTTTGATTTAGTTAGACGTATCTTCCTAGTCATTCTTACTTCGTCAGAGTCGATAGGTAATCTTCTTCTCTTGCTGGACAAGACTGGATTTGCAAAAATAAGTGTGACTTCGCAGGAACGGGCAGGTTTAGAATTTTTACCACCGTTGAAAATAAGGTCTTTCGAATTTTGTGCCCTAATAGTCTTATTTGACCGTGGCCCAAGAACAAATTGTATCGCATCACCGCAATTTGATTTTCCTGAACCGTTCGGGCCAGTTATTGCTGTGAATCCTCTGTCTAAGGGGATGGTAACTTCGCCCTTAAACGATTTAAAATTTGAAATTTCAATTGATTTTAGATACATTCCCACCACTCATCCGGAAAAATCTCCGACCTTAACGGAGTCATCGGGAATCAAGAGGTATTAAACTATGCGAGAGATAAAGCCTCAATAACCCGATTTCAAGGGGTAAATTATTTTGCCGTTCAGACTCTCAAATGATGCCTGTGAGATTGCATTTCTTACATCCACCGCCCTTGCAGAAAGGACAAGTTGCGTTTACTTTGAGATTGCTCTTACTTCTTGACATGGAAAGTTTTGAATCTCTGTGCATCAATGGGGAGCGAGCTACTCTTTGCTGCTTACCTTCTAATTCCGACAACGGTCGAGCAGAAGTTCCGAAAGTGGTTCTAAATTTATCAGCAACCTCTCTTCTCCCTTCAAGCCTCTTATTGGTTTGCTCAATAGCCTCAGCCTCCCAATATTTTGGGCCTCGCATCAAATATGCTCCGATTACTGCTAAACCGATTTGCACGAGTAGAGGCGATACGTCAAATGGAATCAATGTTGCAATACCTTCCGAGCCCACTGCTGTAGGCAACAAACCAATCCTGTCAAGGATTGCTAAACCGAAAAACGAACATCCGGTTACAAACATTATTTTTCTAATTCTCACTGCCCATCTACCTTTTTGTGGTAATCTAAATCTGCCTACTAAGAGGATAAACAGTCCTTCACCGAGAAGCAAAAAATCAGCACCGTTCCAGTCCCCGACTGGGCCCAAGCAAAAACTGTCACCACCCTGTGACAATTCAAGTTCGATTTCAGAAATCGCACAATGAGGTTCGACCATTTTCATTACATCTAGTTTTGCAGGTCCGGAACCATCGATAATTTCAGGAGCGATTAATCCGAATTGGACATTGATAAAAACAAATGAAACCATCAAAATCCCAATCGTTGGACCGATATAACGCCCAATGATGCCCATATACACACGACACAGTGTTTAGGTGATAGTGATATCGCTCAAAATACTCAAATGAAGGCGTCTCCTCGATTGGTTTGAGGGGAATTATGGCTCATATAATTATCATCGGTAGTGGCATTGCTGGATTGTTTGCTGCATTGAAGATTGCTGATGCCAAAAATAATGTAACGGTGATCACAAAACAACGATTGAAGGATTCATCAACCAACTGGGCTCAAGGTGGCATTGCAGGAATTCTCGATAAAACCGATTTAGATGGAATCGATTCTCATATCCAAGACACCCTCAACTCAGGTGACGGTATGTGCGATGAGATTGTTGTCAATGAGGTGATTAGGAGCGCTAGTGACTGTATTCATGAATTGTTAAAAATCGGTGTTAGATTTGAGAAAAATGAAACTGGAAGCTTTAGTTTAGCAAAAGAAGGAGGTCATTCATCTAGGAGAATTTTCCATTCCAAAGACGCAACCGGCAAGGAGATTGAGAGAGCCTTAAGCAACGCAGCAAAAAATCATGAAAATATAACATTGAAACCTAATATGCTCGCTATCGACTTGATTCAATCTGAACATGGTAATCCAAGCGCTGGAGTGTCCGGAATATGGTGTCTGGACCAAGAAACTGGAAAGGTGGAAACCTTCTCTGCGGATTCGATAATTCTAGCAACTGGTGGAGTTGGCCAGCTCTGGAGCCAAACCACAAATCCTAGTGTTGCTACTGGAGACGGCCTGGCGATGGCTTGGAGAGCTGGAGCTAAAGTCAAAGATATGGCTTTCATTCAATTCCATCCAACTGCCCTATCCATCCCTAGTGATAGACCATTCCTTATTACTGAAGCACTAAGAGGTGAAGGAGGAGTTATTCTTGATTATGATGGTCTAGAGAAATGGCAGCAAGACTGTAAAAATAATCTATCTAAAAATTTACCAAAACCTCCGCCCGACAAATATTCTTTCACATTGGAATTCTCACCCCTCGGTTCAATGGCAACTAGAGATATTGTTGCCAGATCAATAGATATTAATTTAAAGAAATCCGGCCGTAATAATGTGTTCTTGATAACCTCCCATCTAGATAGTGATTTTCTTCAAAAGCAATTCCCGAACATTCAATCTAGGCTAGATAGACATAATCTTAAACTCGGAGTAGATGATTTACCTATCTCTCCTGCGGCCCATTACGTAGTTGGTGGGTTAGATGTCGATAATTATGGAAGACCAAAACTAAGAGAAAGTAACCAAGTTTTTCCTAGATTGTATGCCATTGGTGAAGTTGCATGCACCGGTATGCATGGGGCAAATAGGCTTGCCTCAAACAGTCTGTTGGAAGCAGTAGTTTATGCCGATAAAGCCTCTAATCACATTATTGAAAACCTATCTAACTCAAATCTTAAAGACATCCCTCAATGGAGAGAAGAAGGACTCGATTCGTTAGTAGAACATGCCCCGATTGTGAACGACCTAACATTACTCCGTTCTACCATGTCAAAAGAAGTTGGGGTCGTTCGAAGATTCCAGAGATTAGAGAGAGCATCCAGAAGACTGAAGTTGTTAGGACAAGAAATTGATTTAATTTGGAGAAATTCCTTCGCAACTAGAGATATTGTTGAACTTCGGAATCTCATTTTAGTCGGACAACTGGTAACCGATGACGCACTTAACAGAACCGAAAACAGGGGCTTGCATTACAATTCAGATCTTTCATGAACTGATTGATTTTATCAATTCACTTAGAAGGTGATTTCTAGGCGTTGAGATACCATATCTCTCAGCACGTTCAACTATTGCTTGGTTAAGAAATTCCATCTCTGTTTTACCGCCCTTTTTGATATCCTGCAGCATGCTACAATAATTGCTGGAGGTTGACTCCAGCACTTGCGATAACCTCGAAATTAATTCTTCATCTGAAGGTAGATTCACTCTCTCATGCCTAGCAATGTTGGTACCTTCAAGCATTACTGACGAACATAATTCGAATAATTCGGATTGTAACAAATCACCGTTTTTACAACCTATTAGTGCCGCAATCGGATTTATCGATATGTTCAGTAGAACTTTTGACCAAACCAAACTTCTTCCGTCTTCCACCCAATGTGGATTTAGACCACAATTTGAAAGTAGTTCAATTAACTCTTCAGCATCTGTCAGACCCGGCCCGTCGGCAAATTGGCCAATGGCAATGCTACCTTTACCTGCCCATTCAATAACGCCGGGTTCGGGCCTCCAAGCGCCGTGTGAAACTGATGCGGCAAATACTCTGTGGGGACCGTAAAATTCGATGCATTTCTCCACATGACCTAGTCCATTACTAAAACACAAAACCTTTGAGTTTTCATGCAGCAACTTTTCCGCCTTCTCAAGCATTTTTTGGACATCGTTTGCTTTAGATGTAATTAACAAATAGTCAATTTTACCGTTTAAGCCCTCGTAAAGACCGACTTCGTCTAGTGAAACAAACATATCATCATTCGAAACTGATAAGTCCTCTTCACCTTGAATTTTTATTCCATTTACTGCGATTGTCGAACCGTGCTCTCCGCGAGCGTGAATCAGTAGATTACTAACACCGTAATTAGAAATTTTTGCCCCAATTAGTGAACCGATTGAACCGGCCCCCATTATGGCTATATTCATATATTCACCTCACATATAACTTCCGAGATAGATGTACACTTGACCATCTTGATGATCTAATCTCATCGTGGAAAATGTACTATTTGACGGGTTAAATTCAAAATTATTTATCCCAGAAGTTAGGCTGGAGGTCGATTCAATAATTGTCCATTCTTGAGCACCGTCTCCTAATGTAGTTTGAACGATATTTACTGGCACTGATTCATTAGATGGGTTATAAATTTCAAAATCCGCCATCTCCGGGTGTAACATCGTTCCATTCATTGCTGCAGCCCAAACACTAGTCCAAATTCTATGTGAAACATCCTCTCGGGAAATAATTAATTCTGGGCCACGCTCGACGGAAATATTGTGCTTAGGAATTGGATACAATGGTTCAGAGCAGATAGTCAAACTGCCCCCGTCGGGAATTTTTAGAATCATTGAAGAGTTTTCCTTCAATGATGGAATTTGTGCAATACCCCGATATTCCATATCCCAGACCCAGGTTTCATTGATACCACTAGGTTTTGCGGGGGTACTGACCTTCGGTTCAAGTTCGCAAAACCGAGTATCGTATGATAAAATATTACCCGGATTAATTAGATGTCCCCAGCCTGTTAGATTATCACTATCAATAGTCCAACCTTCCAAAGGCACTACTGCTCTGTTGGGTAATATTGGTTGTAATGGTACGAAAGAGTTGTTATCAATTACCACACTATTCAAAACATTTGATCGCATTAAAACAATAGTATCTTGACCTTTGATGCACAATTGATTGGATTCGGGAGATATTGATGCTTCCAATCCTTGGAAACCTTCAATCCAATACATCCTTGTTTGGAACTCTATAGATTGAGTTGAAAGTGGAAATGAGACATTGACATTCTCTTCAGAATTAATCACCATATCTAAACAGCGTTTGATTTCTCCGTTGGATTCGACCAATTGCCAGTTGGAACTTGGATATGCGTCTAGGTTGGGAGAGATTCTAATCGCATCCCAGGAAGGTTCTGATTCGATGTACGTAATGAGATATATTTCCTCTGAAATCGGAGAATAATTTTCATTGTTCCAAGTCACGTTTAGAATAACAGAGGTTTTCATCCCAGGTGCAATCTCATCACCGCATCCTAATCCATCAATCGAAGGGGAATCGTCATCACTGCAATCCCAGGTGACATTCCAATTATTAGAAACAATACCGCTAATTCTAGCCAAATCCAGCGACCAGTATTGATTTATAGAAGAGGGATTAACAATATCAATTTCAAATTCACCAGACCAAGTACCTTCGAATTCAAAAACCGAGAATTCGTTTTCAAAGTCATATTCTATAGAATCATTCCAATCTTCATCCAACGCAAAGGGTGTTTGGCTTGGCAGCGAAACCATGAACACCAAGAATAGTACTAGGCCCATTTTAGAAACTGAATTTGGTTCAATTCCTTTGGGTTCATCCAAAACTATTGGTATTCTTTTATCTGAACCCATGAAAAGTAATAATGGAATGATAATACCTAGAATAGGTAACCAAATTGTGAACCCATTGAATGCCTCAAACATCCATGCAAAGACTAAAATTATCATGAATAGGAAAAACTGGTTCGACGAATTCCTTGCATCATTAAGTCCTACTCTAGCAACTAAAACCCTTCCGCCCGGGAAGGTTGGAATAGGTAGTAAGGAAATCCATCCGTAAAAGCACAGTAGTGAACCTGCTTTGGTAAATGGATGAGCCCATAGTAATCTTGCAGAAATGTCGTCATAGGTAATTACACTGATCAAATTAACTAGCAATGGGGCATCTGAGACATATTGTTTTGAGGTAATTTCAACAAACTCAGGTGTCAAATACAAGCCAACTAACCAAAGAATTGTGCCAAAAGATACGAAAATAATTGGCACGGATAGAGCTACCCAACCTAGTGATTCTCGATTTTTCCATGGCCTTGCATCCATTCTAGGTAATGAAGGTATCAACAGAAGCCCGAACGGCCAAATCAAAAAGGATTTTGATAAAAAACCTAGACTGAAAAGAGCGATTGTCGGTTCAGGGAGAGGAAGTAGGTGTCCAACTCTAACTCCCTTACTCTCCGCCCATTTCTTTTGAACAAATGTCGCAATTAGCATCACCGAAATAACCGGTAGTACATATCCAATTAATGCATCAAGGAATAGAGAACTATGGAACCAACCGCCTCCAGGAATTGAACCATCAATCCAATACATTCCTGCTAAAGAAAGTGAAATGGCAGTCAAAGACCACATGGCAATAAGACTCTTCTTGGATGGAAATTGCCTTTCCGGAAGGGGTAAAATTTGGATAACCCATGGGTCGCCGAACTCTAATTTAATCATCCAACCTAATTGTTTGAGATAATCATTTGCAGATTCAACTGATTCATGGATATCATCTTCGCCCTTAGAATCCGCTTTCCAAATAGGCCACCGGCTCCCTCCAATCTCCCCATATAGGTGGAAATATCTTTTCAAGACTGATTCTAATAATTGCTTTTGATTCCAAGTCTTTTTTTGTGCAATCAGAGGCTCTAACTGCTCAGAGTCGGTAGATTTTGAACCACTCTCATCAGACATTTGACTTCCTCGATGTTAACCTGTCGGGATGTTCCTACTTTAACCATCGGAGAAGAAGGATTGTAAATATCAATCACTTGTTCTTGAAACGCTTAAGACGGAATGTTTCCTCCCTTTCCATCTCTTCAAGTCTAAGTTGAATGAATACTTTGGCTTCTTCTAATTCAGGTATCACTTTGAACTCCAAAGCATTCACACGTCTCTTTGTAGCCTCTATTTCTTCCAGTAAGCGCTTTAAGGTCGCCTCCATTTCGGATGCGATAACAATCTTCTCAATCAGGTTACTGAATGAATCACTAGCCTCGTCTATATATGGTGAGGAACCGATATATCCAACCCCTCGCTCCTTGAATGTTGATTTCAAATTAGAACCACTAACACTTGGAACAACCACACCCATTATGTTCCGTCGCTCAACTTCAACCTCCGGGTGAGCACTATTGGCAATTGCAGCCGCCCTAACAGCAAGACCGCCCTCAATCGCATTAGCCAAGTCGATTCTCTGTTTGGCCAGTCGGTAAGAGTCAGTAAGATCACGCTTTGCTTCAATCATCTTAGACAATAATTGACGGAACTCATGAAATAGACCATCGCGCTTCATCTTCAGTAATTTGTAACCATTCTTGGTTTGCTTGATTCTTGCTTTGAGCTTGATTAGTTCACTTCTTGTTGGTTTTATGTCCAAAGCCATGAAAAATCACCTCAATTATTTGTTTATTCTTTGTTCTCAGGGTGATACTTTTCAATCCACTTTTGGTCGAGACGTACGAGATATTTGGTGTCGATAGAGGACATCAAATTCCAACATAAGTCGAGGGTTTCATCGATTGAACGGTCCTCATCACGAGTTTGTCTAAGGAATTTATCTTCGAAAACTCCGGAGAAGTCTAGTAATTGCTTGTCACGCTCGTTGAGCGCATCTTCACCAACGATAGCAACCAATCCTCTGAGTTCACGACCCTGAGCATATGCAGCATACATTTGATCTGATACTGATTTGTGATCTTCCCGGGTAGTTTTCTCACCGATACATGAACCCATCAAACGAGAAAGCGATGGCAAAACATTGATTGGTGGATAGATACCTTGTTGGTGTAATTCACGTGAAATAACAATTTGTCCCTCAGTAATATATCCTGAAAGGTCGGGAATCGGGTGGGTAATATCGTCACCAGGCATGGTCAAAATTGGGAATTGAGTGATTGAACCTTTCTTACCCTTAACAATTCCAGCACGCTCGTACAGCATTGCCAAATCCGTATACATGTAACCAGGATAACCTCTTCGACCTGGAACCTCTTCACGTGCAGCACCAATCTGTCTCAGAGCATCACAATAATTTGTCATGTCAGTGTAAATAACAAGTACGTGATAATCCTTTTCAAAAGCCAAATATTCGGCAGCAGTTAAAGCCAGACGTGGAGTAATAATTCTCTCGACCGCAGGGTCATCCGCAAGATTAACAAACAGAACCGCATTTTCTAAAGCGCCAGTTCTCTCCAGATCAGAGCGGAAGAAATTGTACTCTTCAGCAGTGATACCCATAGCACAGAAAACGACGATAAATTCTTCATCGGAATCCTTCAACTTCGCTTGTCTAGCGATTTGTAGAGCTATGTCATTGTGCGGCAGTCCAGATGCAGAGAAAATTGGCAACTTTTGTCCACGGACCAAAGTTGTACAACAGTCGATTGCGGAGATTCCAGTTTGAATGAAATCGTGTGGGCTCTGTCGACTGTATGGATTAATAGCAGCACCGATGATGTCGGCTTTTTCTTCTGCTACAATTTGAGGTCCACCATCTCTTGGCCTACCTGCACCATCGAGAATTCTTCCAACAAGTTCAGTACTGACTGGAAGTTTGAAAACATCCCCCATGAAGGTAACACCAGACTCACGGTCAATTTTTGCAGTTCCTTCGAAAACTTGTACGATAACTAAATCATCAGATGTGTCAAGTACTTGTCCGTTTTTGATAGTACCATTAGACAATCTTAGGGTTACGATTTCACCAAATGCGACAGGTTCAGTTTTATTCAAAAAGACCAATGGTCCTTTAACATCAGTAATTGTTCTGTATTCTTTTCCACTCATATCTATCACTCCTAGTTATCCTCCACGGTATCCGCAATTTCTTCATTCATTGATTTAATCATCTCATCAATCGTGTCTACATAGCCTTTCTCAAATCTCCCTCTCATCAAGTCGGTTCTAGCTGGGACATTTACTACATCGTTCAATTGTCCGCCGTTTGCCATTGCAGATTTGGCTGATTCTTGGAATGAAAGAATTGCTTTGGCCATCTTGTATTGAAGATGGATGTCACAATAAGCATCGACTTCGTGGAAACCATTCTGTTGAAGGAAGAATTCACGAATCATTCTAGCAACTTCAAGTGTGAGTTGCTGATCGACTGGAAGAGCATCTGAACCAACTAACTGAACAATCTCTTGTAATTCAGCTTCAACTTGCAACAGACCACTTATTTGTGTTCTAACCTCTGGGAAATCTTGAGCTATGTTATCTCTAAACCACTGGTCTAAACTTTGCGGATACAAGGAATAAGAATTCAACCAGTTAATTGCTGGAAAGTGTCTTTGTCTAGCCAATCCAGCGTCAAGCCCCCAGAAAACCTTTACAATTCTCAGAGTTCCTTGAGAAACTGGTTCTGAAATATCTCCACCTGGAGGAGATACCGCACCGATAACTGTAACCGAACCATCATCACCATTCAAGGTTTCAACACGACCTGCTCTTTCATAGAATTCTGCAATTCTTGAAGACAAGTAAGCAGGATATCCTTCTTCACCCGGCATCTCTTCGAGACGTGATGAAATTTCACGCATTGCTTCAGCCCAGCGAGAGGTTGAGTCTGCCATCAAAGCAACATCGTATCCCATATCACGGAAATATTCAGCAATGGTAATTCCTGTGTATACCGAAGCTTCACGAGCAGCAACAGGCATATTGGAGGTATTTGCAATCATTACTGTTCTGTTCATCAATGGCTTACCAGTATTTGGGTCTATCAAGTGAGGGAATTCATCAAGAACCTCTGTCATCTCATTTCCTCTCTCACCACAACCGATGTAAACAACAAGTTGAGCATCTGAATACTTGGCTAATGATTGCTGAGTGACCGTCTTTCCTGAACCGAAAGGCCCTGGGATACCAGCCGCACCACCCTTAGCAAGCGGGAACAAGAAATCCAAGATCCTCATGCCGGTAACTAGAGGGGTATCTGGAGCATACTTTTGGCGGAATGGCCGTGGTGAACGTACCGGCCACTTTTGCATCATCTGTAATTCAGTTCCATCATCTAAAACGCACACCGTTTGTGTAACGTTAAAATCACCAGATTCTATCGATTTCACTTTACCACTTACACCTGGAGGGACCATAATTTTGTGAACAATAGTTTCAGTTTCTTGGACATTGCCTATTACTTGTCCACTTTCGACTTCATCACCTTTCGAAACAACCGGCTCAAATGTCCAAATCTTCTCTAAGTCAAATGCATCAGCATCCACACCTCTGGTGATGAAAACACCCATGACTTCTTCCAAGGTAGCCAAAGGCCTTTGAATTCCGTCATAAATTTGAGTTAACAAACCAGGTCCTAGAGATACCGAAAGCGTTTCTTCGGTATTCAATACTGGTTCCCCCGGCCTTATTCCAGAGGTATCTTCATACACTTGGATAACTGCTTTATCGCCGTGTAATTCGATTACTTCTCCCATTAGTCCTTCTTCGCCAACTCGAACAACGTCATACATTGCTGCATTCATTCCAATTGCTGTCACAACAGGACCAGATATTCGGTATATTACTCCTTCATTACTCATTTTTTTTCCTCCTTTTTGGAATATCATTTCCATAAATCGACTCCTATAGCCTTGCGAATAGTCTCACGCAAGGTTGTATCCTCTTCTGTACCAATTCCAAGTACAGTAGGGGTTACTGATGCCGAAAGTCTATTTTTTAGACGTTCTGGCAACGATGCAAAAATTGCGGAGTCGATCACAACAATTCCTACATCTTTCGAATTTAATAGGGATTTCAACGCAGAAGCCATTTCAGCGTCATCCTCTGGGTTAGATATATTTGATATTCCAGCCAACTGGAATCCTAATGTGAATTCTGGAGAACCTACAACTGCTAAATCCATAATATCACCTCATCATAGTATGTGTGCCTCTAAAACATCTTCAGGCAAGCCAGCAAGTCGTCCACGAACAATTATTCTCAAGTCAGCAACTTCTTGCACCTTCATAGAAATATAGTGTACGATAGGAAGGGCTGAAACCGGATGCAGATAGCTCATTTTTTGCATGAATTCGTGTTCCTGTTTTTTGAACCAAGTGATAATCGGGTCAAGACTTCTAACACGGTCAGATTCTTGCAATAACTGTTCGAATTCAGACATATCAAATCGACTAGATGCTCTCAAAATATCCATCATTGAGTCTTTTCCTCCGGCAGCAATGGAAGAAAAACTGCTCGCTGGTAATAATCTACCACCAGGCAGTAACAAAGTGGTTATTTCATCAAACCCAATACCCATTGAATTTGATTCTAAAATGTTCAATATATTTCGATGATCAATTTCTAGTGAAAGATAATTTCTCAAATATCTAGAGGCAGGTTTAGGTGATGATAATTGCTTTATTGCATGATTGAAATAATGCCTATCTAAGGCATCTTCATAATCCGAAAGTCTAGAATCTTCGGGCAAAGAAATTAGCGATGGCCCGAAGAATTTTCGTCGCATTTGGGTTACTGCTGAGCGTAAATCATCGGAATTTTCGATGATTTTTAGCCAAGGCGTGTTAATATCATTTAGTTCAGGTAATATAGAGTGAGCTACTTTTTCAAGTTCAACATTATTCATTACAGCCCTCAAAACGACCTTAGCGTTTTGATACTCAAATCTGGATGTATAAACTTCTACCATTGGTTTAATCTTGCCGTTGCACATTGAAACAATATCATTTAATTCAACTTCTAGATTATGGGTCAAAGCAGCCTCCACGAGATCACCTCCACTGAATTTACTAGCATACAAATTAATTTCTTCGGCATAACCGATGTTACTTACAGCAACTGTAAGTTGGTCGGGTGATTGGTGAATCAACTGACGCATACGCGCCAAATCTGCAAGTTTTTTACGTCGAGATTTTGCTCTCGATGCAACATATGCAGTATTACCAATCATCATCTCACCTAACCAAATAAAATCGAGTTCACTGAAGACAGTGAGTCATTCCATGCACTTTCTAGAAGAGTATCAAACCTCATGTCGTAAGAAACAGAACCATCTGGAGCTTCAAGGATGAATCCTCCGATTCCTTCAACCGATTCACCGATTTTTCTCTTACCACTCAAGCCGTCCAGGGCTTTGCGGTCGACCTCTACAGGTCTAACGATATAGTCAGAACCAGCCATTTTTCCTGCTTTGGCCATCATTGATTTAAGCATACTCGCTCTTCCTTTGAAACCAGGGTCAGAAAGCTGTTCTTTAACAGCATCATGAGTGATGTCAAGGGCTTTTCTCCTAGCAATCAAAACTTCTTTTTGATTGGTTTGGCGAGCGCTTGCAACGACTTCTCTAGCGATTTTCTCAACTTCTCTTTCCGCTCTACCGTTTGCTTCATTACGAATTCCTTCGGCCTTAGATTCTGCTTCAGATATGATCTTTTTTGCTTCGTCTTTGGCCTTCTTAATGATTGATTTAGCCTCAGCATCGGCAGATGCAGCGATATCTTTTGCTAATGTTTCTAGCGTCATTTTAGTTTCCTCCAAATTTTTCCGAAAATCTGTAAAAACAGAGTTTCGAATCTACTTCCTTATTGAAGGAACAGTGGCAATGCACCTAGAATCACAATAGATTCTGGCAACGCTGTAAAGATAAGCGCAACACCGAACTTGCTTCCATCTTCGGCAAGCATTCCGACAGCAGCACTACCGATGGCTGCTTGGGAGAAACCTGCACCAATGGCCGCTAGACCAAGTGCTAGACCGACACCAATCATGCCGATATCTCCGTTTATGTCGTTTGAATCGTCTTCAGTGGTTGCTGCATCTTGAGCAGCTACACCTTGGGCAACCAAGGATACTACCAATAGTACGATCAATGTTCTTAGGCTTATTTTCAGGGTATTTTTATTCATTTTTGCTACCTCCATTTTATGTCCGTTGGACTATGACTTCCCCTCCACATAAAGGGGGCGACCACCCAGGGGCTTGAAAGCACGACCTGAGCCATCGTAAAACTTGCCCATCCATTCTACAAAGTGTAGACGGACGGCGTGAATTGTAGGCGATAGTATACCTAGTGCTATCGCAAATAGTTGGATTAAGATAAACATGACAATTCCTAAAACGAGGGTAATATAATCACCGGACTCTAAAGCAGGGCCTATTTTTTCCCAGCCCATGGTAATCGATACTTCTGCAATCTTGACCCCTGCAACACCAACACCCATAATTCTGAGGTATGACAAAGTGTTTGCTAGTAAACCGAATGTTTCGATAGGCCCCATGATGATACCTCCAACCCATCCGAATTTTTCGTAAATAGCCAATCCAATGATTAAACTGAATAGCCCAACAAATATCATAATGCTCCAAATTTGTAATTCAAATAAATCATTGTAGCCCATTACCATGTTCCTAGCCTGCATTGAGCCGCCTGTTAAAATCAGTAACCAAGACCCCTTTTCAAAGTAAGCTGCCGCAGCGCCATGTGCTTTGTAAACTGTTGCCAAACCGATAACCAGACCTATGAAAATGTGCGCAATTCCGATGTACACTGAAATTACAACGTATTCTTGGAGACCGCCGCTGGGATCTGCTCTGTGGAACGGCATGTGCAAACCGCCTAGGTTGAGTAAATCAGCCACCGCATGCGGTAAGTGAACATTAGCGTAAGTCCAATCATAGAAACCTGCGAATGGTGAAGAGCTGCCTAGTTGACCAGTATCATCCCAAACAAATCCGAATCCTTCAGCGAAAATAATTCCCCAAATGATACACCATATACCCATCCAGTTAAGGATTGTAAGCCCGTTCTTAGCCAGCGGATCTTTTGCGAACGATTTGGTTCCTAAGTAAGCAGCTAAAGAACACAGAACAAGCCCGTATCCCCAATCTCCAAGGATTAGCCCGTAAAATAGCGGGAAAGTCATCATTAGAAGCATCGATGGGTCGTAAGTACCGTATTTGGGCCTTCCAACCAAGTCAACCAGTAGTTCAAATGGCTCAGTAACCTTTCCATTAACAAATTCGATTGGAGGAGTAGTATCCTCGTCATGCTCATCAGGAGAATGGGAATTCGACGACTTGATGGAAGAGATTGCAATATCTAATTCGGGGAGATTGATTTTACCATCTCTGTTCAAATCAATTGCTGCGAGGAATTTGGCCATGTCCCATGGGGGCAAATCCTTGATGTTAGCAGATTTAAGAGCCTCTTCGATCTCTTTGAACTCTAGTTCGCCGGAATCGTCCAGATCCATAGACTTGAAGAATTGGAAAACAGATTGGTTTGAAGAAGTCAGATAATCTGATAGCATGACCAGTTCCTTGGGCGCATGGTTTTCTTCATGACCCTCGTCATGGTGCTGATGTGGGTCAACAAATTCTTCTATAGAAACATGAGATGCTACTCTATTTAAGTAGCTACTAACCTCATCAGACTTATCAGTAGGAATCCATCCGTCTAAAACGAACGCTTGATTACTGACAGCAACCAATGTTGGAGCAGTAAAAATTTGCTCTTCTCTTTCGAGGTGTTCTAACACAGCAACGAGCATTGAGCCGTTAGTTTTCGACCAATCGCTTAGCGACTCCTTAGTACTGACAATCGTCGATTCTAATGCTTCAATGGAATTTTCAGTATTAGAGATTCGAGATTGTGGGGTACCTTCACCACTCGGAATCTGCACGGCTTTCGAGCCTAGTTCAGCAAGAGCGATTTGAACTGCAGCGCCATCCTTAGGCCTGCATGCAACTGCAATAATGCCTTTAGCGACTTTCAATTCAATATCAGCAATAATATCACTAAATACATCTCTAGCTTTAGAAGACTTGGCTGTCTCGGCCAAGTAAATTTCAACTCCTTCATACCCGGACATTAAATCGAGCGGAATACCGAGTGGGGCTATTCTCAGCAAAGCCTTGAGTTGCTCGTTAAGTGAAGTTATTTCCGATTCAGAATCTCTGATAAGTTCGACATATTCCAGAGCCTTGTCGACTTTTGCCTCAAAATCTTCGAGCGATGAATTAATTTTGTTGCGAGTGATTTTCCCTTGAGAGGTACTGAACGCATTCACTTCAGACTGAAGAGAGCGCACTTTGGTCAGCAGCCTGCTGACAATTTCTGACTTGTCGTTCTTGATTGAAGCACCGACTCCGATTCCATCTTCAAAGCGCCCATATTCTTCGATGTGGATGCACTCCAGGTTCGTACATGCACGAATCACTTCTTCTAACTTGCCAACTGGAGCCGCTACCGTTAGGCGAGACATTTCAGCGGTTTCGAGCATTTTTAGCACCTCAAAGTGAAGTCATTTTATCTAAAATTGATTTGACAGCTTTATCCATATTCTTAGACGCGCTATTTTCGATAGACTCAATTTCCTTTGAACCGTCTTTTTGTACCTTTTTCGCCTCTTTGTCCGCTTGTTCTCTAGCGGAATCTAATGTTGATTGTGTTGTGGCCACAGATTCATCGGCAGCATTACTGACAATTTCTCCAGATTTCTTTCTAGCATCGGAAATAATTTTTGAGGCTTCTTCTTGTGCGTCAGCCAGTTGTTTAGCCGCTTTACGCTCTGTTTGTTTGATTTTACGAAGAACATCGGACATACCCAAGTAAATCACCTATATTTCGGCCAAATGTAGGGGGTTTATGAGTGTAGTGATTTATCTATGAAGCAATTTCTTACGAACTGTGGACAAAACGGCCCTCTGCGACTCACTCCGGCTTGTGACCTCTAAATCGACTTGACATGCCAAAAGGAAGCAATAATCTGCCTTGAACATTTTGAAATCCGACCTCTTTCATAATTTTTCGGTAATATCCATTAGTTCCATAGTAAGAGTAAGTTTTCGCTAAACCCTTCCAAGGGTGATCTTTCTTTTTTGTAACAATTCGGGCGATAATTTGGACAACTGTACCCATCCAAATTCTTCCTGCTAATCCGTGCAACCAATTTGCTTTACCTGCATCACAAATAACTAATTGACCACCCGGTTTTAAGACTCGAAAAATCTCCTCAAGACCCTTTTTCTTATCTTGGAAGTCGCGAAATGAGAACAGGCAAAAAACTCTGTCAAATGTATCATCGGGCAGAGGTATCGATTCAGCAATTGCTTCAACATATTTTGCAGGTTCTTCCCCTCTTTCTTTTCTGGCGCCATCAACGCGCTTTTTAGCCACCCTCAACATTTCAGCTGAAGGATCCAAGCATGTGACATCCAAGCCTACTAGGTCCTCTGCAAAAGAACCCGGGCCACAACCAACTTCGAGAATCTTCATTCCCTTTTCGGCATGGCTCCTCACATTTTTTCTCCAAACCTTATCTTGACCAAAGGTCATTAAACGGTTAACTCGGTCGTAGTGAGGAATTGATTCTTCAAGTTGCTCCTCCAATTTTGTCCAAGCATCTAAATCGATACCTGAGGGGTCGTAACCACCGGTTGAACTCCTATCCGACATACTAACTCCTCACGGCTAACCTCTTTGGATATATCGTTTTGAAAACTACATTCTTTCAAGCAATACGTTCTACAGTTTCTGGAGTGATTCCCTCTTCGGGAGTAACTCTGAAAACTAAAATCTTAAGATTTTCAGGAGCATTCCTAAACTTAGAAATGACCATCGATGTTTCGAAATCCGTACCGATTGTTCTAACTTGGAAGGATAAAACCATGTCAGCA
>MDTD01133864.1_pt1 | contig 31193 bp, 30 predicted proteins | sample 811221 | NCBI WGS metagenome assembly MDTD01 (sample SAMN05326646, study PRJNA326480) | marine metagenome | isolation source: seawater | place: Pacific Ocean: South West | collected 2011
GGGTACTATTAATATTGGTGACCAAGAAGAGATAGGAAAATATAAAAAATGTTTTTATCATTCTTATCAATTTCTAATTGATTGGAATGGTGATATATTTTTATGTCCACAGGACTGGCAAAGAAGAGTGACTATGGGAAATATGATGCAAGAACATGTCTTTGATATTTGGACAAGTAAGATTATGACAAAATATAGAAAAGATCTAATATATGGCAAAAGGGATAATAGTCCTTGTACTATGTGTAATGCAGAAGGCACTGTGCTAGGAAAGAACCACGCAAATGAATGGGCAAAAATTTATTCAAATAATTTAACATGAAAAAAACTTTGATAACTGGGGCTGGGAGAGGTATTGGTTTATCAATAGCTGAAAAATTTTACGATGAAAATCATAATTTAGTTTTACTAGTTAAAGATAAAATTCAAAAAAAGATACTAGAAAAAAAATTTGATAAAAAAATAGTAAAAATATTTTTTGGTGATTTGTCAAATTATAACTTTATTGAAAGAATATCAAAAAAAATCAATTATGTTGACAATTTAGTAAATAATGCAGCAACAAGAAATGGTGATCACTTTCATAAAGTAAGAAAGAAAGATTTTGACCATTTGATAGATTTGAACTTTAAGTCTCTATTTTTCTTAACACAAATTTTTACAAAAAAAATGATACAAAGAAAAATAAAAGGCTCAGTCATAAATTTAAGCTCACAATTAGGACATGTTGGAGCATATAATAGAACTGTTTACTGTGCCTCTAAATTTGCAGTAGAAGGTTTTACTAAAGCTGCGGCTATGGATCTTGGTAAGTATGGAATAAGAGTAAATACGATTGCACCAACTAAAACTATAGTTAATGAAAAAGAATTAATATTAACCAAAAAGAGGCTTAATTTAATAAGAAATAAAATACCAACTAAAAAATTTACTCAAAAAGAACATATAGCTGAAATTTGTTTATTTCTGACTTTAAATACAAGTGAAAATATTACAGGAACATCAATAAGAGTTGATGGTGGATGGACAGCTGGAAAATAAATTATTTATAAATGTCTAGATTATGTTTTTTATTAAAACAATTTATAAGACTATCTGGATCCAAATTAATAACATTATAGTTTTTGAATCTTTCAAAAGATTTTGAGATAGCTGCTGCTTTTGAAAGCATTTCAGAAATTAATTTGAATGATTTGTGTTTTATATAATCTTTATCCTCATAAAAATGACTCTTTAAATGTAAAATTTCATTTTTAGAATTAACTTTTATATTGTTCCAAAAATTATTATCTAACCCACAAATTAATATTTCATCATATCCAAGATGCACACAGGCAAGTAGTGCCTTTAGACCTGATGCATTAAAGTCATTGGATTTTGTTATATTATTGTTATTTCTTGAAAGTTTAGACTTGGTATTATTAAAATAAAAAATTTCATTCTTAAAGTTATGATTATTAAATGCACTAGTTGGTAAAAAAAGTTTTATTTTTTTTTTGTTTAATTGACTTATAGTTTGATTTATTGGTATTTTCAAATCATCTTCTAAATCAAATTTATTAGGCCATATAGTTCTCTCGTCTGATAAAAGATAATAATCAATTTCATATTTAAAATTTATATTGCTTGATAAGAAACCCCCTAACGAAAAAATATCATAACCATCTTTTTTAATATTATTTATTTTTTTTGGATCTAATATGTTTATCGATGGACCTGTTGCAAAAAGGAAGACCTTTTTACCTTTTTTTGAATTTCTAAGCTTGAGAGTTTTTTCAAGAAGTTTTTTATTTTTTCTATAAAAAATATGATCATTAATTAAAACTCTTAAATCATTAATGTAGCTTATCATAAATTGACCTAATTATTTTTACCCAATTCTGTTTTTTTTAAAATTTCATAAATAAAAAAATTAATTTTTTTTTTATCATTATCTAATTTATTTATCTTGATTTTTTTTTCATCTCTTTTTAAAATTAAATTTATCAAATCCTCTTTTTTGTTTTGTTTAAAAAATTTTACATATGGATTGTCTATTTCTTTATTTATCTTAATATCAGATAAAAATACTCTTTTCTTAAAATATATTGCTTCATAAGTTGAAAATCCCCCAGGCCCGCCCTCATATAAGGTTGGTTGAATTACAGCTTCACTTTTTTTTATCAATGAAATTTGTTCCTTCTTATTTATATTTCCTAAAATAATTATTTTTTTTTCATCAAAAAGAGATTTGTATTTTTTAATGAGGCTTTCAAAATAAATTTTATTGCTCAATCTGTTATATTTTGTACCTGTACATACTAGCTGAAAATTATTTTTTTTAGATAATATTTTAAATACTTCAAATGCAAGTTCATAATTTTTATGTTTCCAAAATTGATTGCATATTAGATAAAATTTATTTTTAATATTAAATCTTTTTTTAATATTAATTGAGTAATTTTTATAATTAATCAAATTTGGTAAAAATGGAATACAAATGAGTTTTGTTTTAAATTTATAAAGATTTTTAATTTTATTTAAAGTGTAATTAGAATTAACTAAAGTAACCTTATACTCATTTAGAATTTTTTTTTATTTTAGTTTTTCTTTTTATTATTTCCTTTTTATTAAAATTTTTCGGAAATTCTATATGTTGTAAATCATAAATATAACCGATTAATTTGTTATTAAATTTTGAAGCAGAATTTGGTAAAACCAAAACAGGATTAAGTTTATCGTATTCAGATTCCTCTCTAAAAAATTTTATGTTTTTATTTTCTTTTAAAAAACTAAAATCTTTATTAATTTTATTTGTAAAGTATATTTCCCTATTTGTACTAAGAGTTTTATTTATAAGTAAATTATAAGTATTATAAATTTTTTTTTTGATTTTATTTTCTAGGTGAATATAGAGATATACCTTGTATTTTTTTTTTATAATCTCACTAGCATTAAATATATTGAATAAATAAATAGACATCGTAACCATTCCATTAGTTGGAAATAAACCACTAGTGATTATAATATTTTTTTTCACTTAAGTTTTTTTTGAAATACCGCTGGAATTCCTGAGTAAAGACTATTTTTTTTTAATTTTTTTTTCACTAATGAAAGTGCTCCTACTCTGCAATTATTTTCTATGTTTGCCCCTGGGATAATAACTGTGTTGGAACCAATAATCACATTATTTCCAATTTTAATTTTTTTAATTGCAAAATTTCTTTTAGTTGTTTTCTCTAAATAATTGTCTGACTTTGAGTAAATTTTTACTCCTTGAGCAATATTCACATTATTACCAATAAATATATTTCCAGTGCATCCTAAATAACACAAGCCTGCAACATGAACGTTTGACCCAATACTTAATTTACCATTTTGACAAGATATAATTGTAAAATCATCTATTCTTACATTGTTGCCAATAGAAATATTTTTGGCACCTATAATTTTCACATTTTTTGAAATTGAGATGTTTTTTCCCTTTTTTTTAAATTTCATCTATTTACTTTTAAAAAATAATTTTATTACTTTACAGATTTTATCTACATCATTTAAAGTTAAACTAGGATAGCTTGGCAAAGATATTCCTTTATCAAATATATACTCAGTGTTTGCTAATTTTACTTTAGATTTATAAATATCTAGCTTGTGCATAGGAATAAAGAGTGTTCTAGTTTCAATCTTATTTTTTGATAAAAAATTGATAAGATTATTTCTTGTTTTTTTCGTACTACACAAAATTGATATAAGCCAGTTTGAATTGAAGTTTTTTTTTATTCTTAACTGATCTTGAAAATTTACAGGAACTCCTTTTAAATTGTTTTGATATCGTAAAAAGATTTTTTCTTTAATCTTAAGTATTTGGTTTAACTTTTTTAATTGAGCTAAACCGATTGCTGCACATATATTGGTCATTCTATAATTATATCCTATTACAGTATGATTGTAATAATCATATTTATTTTTTTTATTTAAACCTTGTCCCTTGAGTAATTTTACTCTTTCATCTAACTTTTTATTTTTTGTTATTACCATTCCTCCCTCTCCTGTAGTAATTGTTTTATTGCCGTAAAAACTAAAAGTAGAAATATCACCAAAATTCCCGACGTACTTATTATTATATTTTGAACCAATAGCTTCAGCACAATCTTCAATCAAAAATATTTTTTTTCTCTTTAAAATTTTATTAATTTTTTTTAAATCGCAACTTGCCCCATAAATATGTACACAAATTAATGCTTTAGTTTTCTTTGTAATCTTCCTAACAATATCCTTTGGATTAATTGTCCAATTATCTGAATTTATATCTGCAAATACAGGTTTTGCTCCAACGTATGTCACGGCATTAGCAACTGCAACAAATGTCATTGATGGAATTATTACCTCATCACCTTTTTTTATTCCTAAGGCTAATAGAGCCAGATGTAATGCTACTGTTCCATTTGAAACAGCGGTTGAGAATCTGTAACCAAATTTTTTTGAGAATGATTTTTCAAATTTTTCAATATATTTACCTTTAGATGAAATCCAATTTTCTTTGATACAGTTTTGAACTAAAAAACTTTCATTATTATCAAGAATCGGCTGATAAACCGGGAAAAATTTTTTATTAAGCGTCATATGTAAAATTTGTATTATTTACTATACCCTCTGAAATAACTTTAATACCTTTATCTGTTTTTTTATTGAATATATTCTCGATACTTTTATCTAAAGAAAAATTAGATTTTTTTTTCTCTTCATTAATTAAACTATAAATAGGTATCATTTTATTAAAATAAAAATAATATGAATATTTTCTTGCTCTAGCAATTTTATTTTTTTCAATTTCTGGACTTACTAATAATTTATCAATCATTTGAAAATACTCCAACTTATTTTTGGGATCTAAAGAAATTTCTTTATTCTTTACCCATGTCTCTCCAGCAGCAATCACATTTTTTCCAAGACTTACAATTTCATTTGCTATTGTTGAAGCATACACAATACTAAAAAGACTATTTTTAATTAACATGTAAGAGTTAGTATTATCGTCAGAATTTATCAAAAAAATATTTTTTGGAAGTTCTTCAAAATACTTTAATAGCTCGTCTTTTACTTTTTGTCTCGATGGTAATGATCCCATATCCTCAGCAGGATGAACTCTTATCGCAATTTGCAAATTTTTTTTAGTTGAATAATTAATTGTTTCGATTAACCATTCAATCATATTTTTAAATATGTTTTGATCATAGTAAAGTTGAGCATCCCAAATTACGTTTGTAAATAAAGCAATCAATGGCTTATTTTTATCAATCTTATATTTCTTTAAAAAATCATTATAATCATCTAATGAATCTTTATGTTGAAAAACATGCCAATCAGTTTTGCCTTTAGATTTTTGATCAATATAATCTAGAAGCAATTTTTCTTTTTCTTTAGTAAAATCAATATTTTCCCAGTTTGCATTATTTTCAACTAAGAAAGTTTTATGATATGTGTCTTTATGACTATAAATAAAAGTTTTATTTTTATATGAAGAAAACCAAGTCACAACATTTATGTTATTTTTTTTTGCTATATCCATAATTATACCCTGAGGGACATATAAACCATGATTTGTAACAATCGTGTCAAACTTATTTTTTGTTATTAAATTTCTAAATGAAAAGAAGGTGAGTAATGCTGCATAAAAATAACTTTTTATTATCTCTTCAGAAAATTTTTCTTTTAAATCTCCTCTCGCAAAAAATCTTAAAGTTGACGAATAAACATGCTCACCAATATTTATTCCATCAATTTTAAAATTGAAGATATCATCATATGATGTATTTAAATAAATATTTTCTATTTCTTTTTTATCATCGTTTTTCAAATAAGATTTCATTTTGTGAATTCTAAAAGCATCATTATCTATAGATTTTTTTGCACAACCCCAACAATAGATACATTTATCTTTAATGCCTTTTGAAAAAAAAGACTCTATTCTTTTGAAAGAAAAATAACTTACTTGAGAACAAATATTCAAAAATTCATCACAAAATAAAAATTCAGGATCGTGATTATTTTTTTTTAGATTGTAAGCAATTAAATTATCAATTTTTAAAGAAATATCATGAGATCCATATGAAGTTGCAAATAAAATTTTTTTTCTTTTTTGATTATTTTTTTCTATTGAATTAATTTTATATTTTTTCCAAATAGGAATTTTTTTAATCTTAAATATTTTTTTCCATTTTAAAAAAAATATCAATCTTTTTAATAGTATTTCCAAATTATAGATTATTTTAAACATTTTTAATTGATATACTTATTATTTTCAAAAAAAATTTTTAAATTAATAATTTTCCATTCGGTATTTCTGTCAAAGTTGTCAATTTTATTTAAAATCTTAAAATTGTGTAAATAATTTAAGTTCTGATTTTTTAAAATTGGCTTTAACTCATTAGGAAAACCAGAAAAACCTTGTTTTTTAAATATTAATTTTTTTGTAAAATATTTTAAAAATATTTTCTTTAACAAAGGTTTTAAAATAAATTTTTTATCTTTAGAATTTAAATTTATCTTATATTTTGCAGGTAAATTGATTATATTTTTAAGAATTGTTTTTTGAATAAATAAATTTCTTGGTTCTATAGCATTACTGCAAGCAACTAAATCAGTACCAATATTATAAACTGACACAGCAGATAAAAAATAGTCTGTAAAAAGTGAGCTTTGAATATTTTTTTCATATGATTTTATAAAGGAGTATCTTTGATAAACTTCGCGATAAAAATTTTCCATTTTTTTCTTCAAGCCAAAATTGTTTCCTTTAACATAATCTCTAGTTAGAAAACTTGAATATTCAGAAAAATTTTTTGAACTTTTTTTTTCCCAATTTAATTTTTTGTACAACTCATATCCTCCAAAAAGTTCATCTGCTCCATCTCCACCAAAAAAGACTTTGCATTTTTTTGATTTAAAATAATTAGATATTTGATATCTGCCAACAAAATCATGTGTTAGAAATGGAATTCCAATCTCAGAAGAGCATTTTAACGCATCTATTTTATTTATATTAATATTTGAATTTAATTTATAAATTTTTTTTTTTATATAAGGTTCAAATAAGTCAATTTTTTCTGTAATTTTATCTTTGTTTTGATGATGAATAGTTGCAGGAATAAAATTTTTATCTAACTTTGAAATCATCGCTGTTTGTAAAGATGAATCAATCCCACCTGAAAAAACTGTACCATATTTAACTTTAGGTATCATTAATTTCAATTGATTTAAAAATAAATCATGAAAGTATTCTATTAACTCATTTTCATTCAATGAATTAAAATATCTGTGTTTAGTTTCATCTATCCAGTGTATAGGGTTATCGTAACTTATTTTCTTTAGAGTATTGCTATTAATTGAATATTCAAAGAGGCAACCAGGATTGATGATTGAAATTTTTTTATAAATAGTTTTATCATTAATTAAAAAATGCCTTGTTGCAAAATAATCTCTAAATGAATTAATGTTAAATTTACATTCTCCCAAATATTCTTTTATAGATTTAATAGTTGATGATAATATAAATAAATTCTTGTCTTCATATTTATATAATCTTTTTTCACCTTGTGGGTCTGTAGAAAAAAATAATTTTCTATGTTTTTTATCATAAACAATATATGCAAACATTCCATTAATAAGATTAGAAATATTTTCTTTTTTATAGTTTTCAAATAAATTAATTAAAACTTTACTATCATTAGATAAATCATAATTTCCAAATTCATTTAATTTACTTTTTAAAGTATGGTAATTATAAATTTCACCATTAAATGATAAAATATAATTTTTATTAAGTGAATTATAAAGGTCTCGATTTTTTTTTTTAATTTTTCCTGTTATTGATAAAATAGAATTAAAAATAAATAGTTTATCTTTTTCTAAAAAATTCCACAATTTTTTATCTGGCCCTCTTTGGCTGATAGATTTAGTTGATGAAAAACATTTTTTTTTATTTAAAGATCTATTTTTTGACAAAATTAAAAAAACACCACACATTTTATTTATCTTTTTTTATGATTTTCTTTGCTTGATTTAAATCTGAAATATAATTTATATCAAAACCTTCTATTTCATTTGTAAAAAAAGGAATAATTTTTTTCCCACAGATTGTTTTATATTTTTTAATTACTTCTTTTTTTGAAATTTCTAAACTAGCGTTTTGTATATAAATGTTAGGTAAAGATTTAAATTGATTATTATACGAGGGTTGGTTTAAAATTGTTAAGTTCAATAAGGGTTTTATAAATTTACCTTGAAGCTTCCACATTTTACCAGGGTGAGATTTAGAAATTTGAACTGCCCGTAGTGACTCGGCTTTTTTATTTTTTCTAAGTTCTCTCCAGGCTCGTAAAATTGTTTTATGATTTCTGAAAGGGTTGGTTGGTCTTAATATAAAAAAATGCGTAAAATCATATTTTTCTTTATCTAATTTATCAATTGTGAATTTTAACCATTCATAGTCTGGTGAAGTAGATTTAGAAAATTTTTTTGGTCTTAAAAAAGGAACATCTGCTCCATATCTTTTAGCGATTTTTGCATATTTTACCGAGTCTGTAGAAACAATAACTCTATCAAAAATTTTCGTTTTTAATGCAGACTTTATTGAATATGCAATTAAAGGTTTATTATTAAGATTATAAATATTTTTATTTTTAATTCTTTGTGATCCACTTCTAGCAGGGATTAAGGCTATAAGTTTAACCTTTTTTCTCATTAATTTTATTTAAAAATAATTTCTTTCCTTTTTGTAGTTGGAAGACCCTTTAATTTAAGGCCATATTTTTTTTCCATTCTAACTCTATCATTAAAATGTGGGCTAGATGCTTCGATGATTTCACAATTTGTAATTGCTTCTTCTTGATGTAAGAAACCTGGTGGAAAATGAAAAACGCTACCTTTTTTGATAATTTTTTTTGATAAATTGCCATTTTTATTTAAATATTTAATTAAAAGTTTACCTTTTAATAAGTATCCACACTCATTTTTCAAACGGTGAAATTGAAGTCCACCTTTTTTACCTTTTTTAATTTTAATCTTTTTAAGTGAAAGTACTTTTGGTATCAACACTAGTAAATTTTCAGAACCCCAGTTCCTTCTACCAAGATTTATTTTTTTTGGAAAAATTTTGGTCAAATTAAATTTTTTCTTTATCATTGTAATATTTCAAGTAATTGCTTTTATTTGTTTTTCCTTAAATTTTTTTAAGTCGCTTTTACTTGGTTTTTCAAAATTTCTATTCAAAAAAACACTTGCTGGACTTACAAAACTCCAATACCCAAAAATACGTTCGCCATCACTCTCATTTGAAAATCCACCTCTGTGCATTCCAGTTGTATCTACAAAATATATTGTTCCTTTATTTCCTAAAAGTTTTTCAACATCGTTTTTATCAAACTCTTTACCTTCTTCTATCTTGGGATAAACTTTCCAAGGAGAGATATTTCCGTAACTAAATTTTGCTAAGTTCTGATATTTTTCATTTTTACGAGAATAGGGAATATATTCAGTCGCACCGTTTTTGACACTAATATCGTTAAGATAAAGAAAAATCTTTAAAATTTTTACATCGTCTCTATCTCTATGCCATCTTTGAGAATTAGTTCTTTTTATTTTTCCTTTATTCAAAAAAGTAATCCATAAGTCAGCAGTATTTAACTTCGCAAACATTCCAAAATAAGAATTTACTATATCGATAATAGTATCACTTAATATAAAGTTGATTAAATAAGAGTCTATTTCAACTTTAAAATTTTTATTTACAACTGATCTAAAAATATATGTTTTTCCAGTTTCATTAAAATTTTTTTCAAAATATCTTAATGCGTTTTCGAATTCTTTTGTTTTTTTTAATTTAATCAAAATTTCATCAAATTTTTCTAAAATCACGTATTCATTCTCAAATAATTCATTTAAAGATGATTTAGCAAAACCTTTTTTTTTTATCGAATTAAGAATTTTATCTTGTGTTTCAGATAAATAAACTGGATCATTTTTAAAAGATAGTTTACTTAAGAAATTTTTAGTAAAATTATTCCTAACGAAAAATCTTAAACTATCAAATCTATATTTTAATTCATCATGATATCTGTTTATAATTTTCATAACTATTTAAAATGTATATCTTTTATAATTTCTTCTTTGTAAATATCTTTTTTTAAAGTTCTATTAACCAACTTAAATAATTCATAGGGTTTAAAACCTCCTCCAGGCGATTTTAAAATTAGATTTTGAATAGATAATTTGGTACCTTTTTTTAAATCCGTTTTTGCGTAAATTGATTTTTGCATTTTTAATAAAGGTTTCTTTTCTGATTTTAGAAGTTTTTTGTTTTTACTTCCTATCATCAAAGGAATCCTCTTTAAATTTCTTATCATTTTACTTAAACCTTGAGGCTCTAATGAAAAAGCGTGATCTGTACCTTTCCATGACCTATCTAAGGTAAAATGTTTTTCAAAAACTCTCGCTCCTAACATGTATGCGATAGTAGCAGCATCAATACCATTTTCATGATCAGATAGGCCTATATTAATTTTTTTATATTTTTTTTTAAGTTCCTTTATTACAGCTAAATTCATTTCATTTAAGCTTGCAGGGTATGAAGCAGTACAATGTAATATTGATAATTTTTTATTATATTTAATAATATTCTTATAGGCTCGTTCAATATCTTTAAAATTTCCTCCACCAGTGCTCATAAAGATTGGCTTATTTTTTTTTGCTATGTATTTTTGTAAAGGTGTATTGATTAAGTCTGCTGAAGCGATTTTATATGCTTGAACTTTTATGCTTTCTAAAAAATCTACACTTTCAAAATCAAATGGAGTACACAAAAACTCTATTTTTAATTTTTTCGCATAATTTTTTAATTCTAAATATTGTTTTCTGTTAAACTCTAAAAAATCTCTATGTAAACCATATGTTTTACCATAACTATTTCGATGATCATAAATTTGGTCATACATATTTTTCGTATACAGATTTTTATTAGATCTTTTTTGTAATTTTACTGCATCTGCGCCAGCACTTTTAGCCTCTAAAAACATTTTTTTTGCTATTGTTACCGAGCCTTTATGGTTATTACCAATTTCAGCAATTACAAAAAGTTTATCTTTATTTTTTTTTTTAATTGAAAATAAATCTTTAATTAACATATTAAGATATTACATTTTTTAACTCATTATTCAATTCATCATAAGAATTAAAGGTTCTTATAAGTTTTCCTTGATCGAGATAAAATATTTTTTCACAGTCTTTTAATGTTGTCAATCTATGTGCAACCATGACAATAGTCATATCTTTTTTGTTTTGAATTAATGAAGAAATAATTTCTAATTCTAATTTATTATCTAATGAGCTTGTTGCTTCGTCTAAAATCATTATCTTTGGGTTTCTGTAAATTGCTCTTGCTATTCCGATTCTTTGTTTTTGACCCCCAGATATTCTTATACCCCTATCTCCAACAACAGTTTCAATTCCCATCTTAAATGATTTAATTACCTCATCTAATCTAGCGATTTTGATTGCTCGATTTAGTTTCTCTTCGCTGATGTCATTTTCCTCAAGACCAAAAGCAATATTCTTCTTGATACTTTCATCTAACAAGTAAACCTCTTGGCCAACATACCCTATTGAATTCATCCAATTTAATTTGGACTGACTAATATTTTTTTCATTCAATAAAATTTTTCCTGATTTTGGATTGAAAAAACCTGTAATAAGATTAATGAATGTTGTTTTGCCAGATCCTGAGGGACCAGTAATTCCAACTACGGAACCAAGACTAATTTTTTCATTAAAATTATTGATCAAAAAATTTTGATTTTTTTCATATCCAAAACTAACATCTTTAAATAAAATCTCTCCCTTGAAAGATAGTGCTTCCTCAGATTGAATGACCTCTTTTTTTACACTAGTTTCAATTTTTTTGATTTCCTCATAAACTAAATTCAATGATGGTCTCATAAATTGAATTCTATTTATAGATGATGATATCAAATTATAGCTTGGCATAATTCTAGCTAACGAAATCGCTATTAAACTTAATAAAACTAAAATTTGATCTTTATCAATCCCTCTAGCGGCAATTATAAAAATAAAAATAAAAATTGAAAAAATTGCAAATGTTTCAAATATAAGTCTTGGAAGTTTACTTAAAATAACTGCAAACATATTATTAGATTCATAAACTTTATTTTCTTTATCGAAAATTCTTAGAATAAAATTTTTCTTTTTCATTACAATAATATCTTTAATTGCTCCAAATGCTTGGTTTAGATAGGTAAGTTGAAGTCCTCTTATTTTTTGTGAAGATTTTCCTAATTCATCTAATTTATTTTTAAATAATGCGACGTAAGATATGGCTAAGAAACTTAATAAAAGAAAAATTATTAATGTTAAAAGCCAATTTGCATAAAACAATACTAACAATATGCCTACAAGTATTACTAACTCCTTTATAATATGCAAAATCATAGAGACAATCTTGCTAACTGATTGATTTTCAATGATTATATTTCTTGAAAGAAGATTTGGATTAGAATTCAAAAAAAAAGATAAATTTTGATCCAAATAATACCTATATAGCTTAAGTGCATTTTCTTCATTAATATTTTTAAGTATTTTGGCCTCAAAATAAGCAATAACACCTAATAAAATATTTTTAATTAAAAAAATAAATATAATTATGAACCCAAAAAAAAATAATATTCTATCTTCATGTAAATAATTTTCAAAATTAACAAACAAACTATTATTCCTAATTAATTCTATTGTGTTATTGTCAAGATAAGAAGAAACCATTAATGGTATAGTCCCAATTCCTAAGATTTCTAAAATTGAAGAAAGAATTAAAAAAAAAAGAATTAGAGCAATCTTGATCTTATGTTTTTTTTGAATTAAAAAATTAATTTTTTTTAGCATTTTTTTTCAAAAATTTTTTTGTCAGTTGGTATAAATTATCTATAGAACTATCTATTTTTATAGACTTAATTTTTTTTTTTTCAGCAGTTTTTATATCAGTTATTTTATCACCAATTAATAATGAATTCTTCATATCAATATTCCATTTTTTTTCTAAATAATTCAACATACCTACTTGGGGTTTTCTAAATTTTTTAAATTTGTAAGAAGAATATTTTTTTGATCTCCAATAGTAAGGTGAAAAAACAAATTCATCAATATTAGCTTTTTTTTTATTAAGTTCTTTATTAATCCATGAATGCAGAGAATTAACATTTTCTTGATTATAATAACCTCTACCTATTCCAGATTGATTAGTTATTATAAAAACATAATAGTCGTTTTCGTTCATCAAATTGATGGCTTTATGTACATCATTAAACCAAATAAAATTGGTTTTTTTATATACATATCCACTATCATGATTTAATACACCGTCCCTGTCCAAAAAAAAAGCAGGTTTTTTTGATTTTTTTATAAAATTAAAGATCCTTTTTAAATTTTTAGGAGTTCCTATATCTAAATATTCTATTCTTTGCTCAAAACATTTTAAAAAATTTTTTTTAATCATAATTGGAAATAAATCTTTTTCTAAATTAAATTTTTTTTTTTTAATCAGATTTAAATGCATCTTTTTAAGTATTGTAAAACCAGAGTGAGTATTGTTGGCTTTAATATGATTTTTTTTTGTTAACGATACTATATTTTTTGTTTTTTTATTGTAAATAATCTCTGTAGAATTTTTATTATTTGTTTGTGAAGATGATATTAAAATTGAACTATCATTAATATCAGAATTTAAAATTAAATTATTTAAATTAATATTAAAATACGTATCTCCATTTATGACAAGAAAAGATCTATCTAATTTATCATAACAATTTTTAATTGCACCTCCAGTATCAAGTTTTTCCTTTTCAAAAATAAGTTCAATGTTTAACTTTTTTTTTATGTTGTTATCTATTTCTTGTTTAAACTTTAAAAAATTTTTTTTTTTATAGTAACTAAGTATAAAAACTTTTTTAAAGTTATACCTAATTAAATATTCTAATAAATACTTTAAAAAAGGCTGATTATTTATTTTTAATAAAGGTTTCGGTATTTTTTTTGTTATTGGGCCAAGTCTTTTTCCATAACCACCACAAAGGATAACTGCCTGTTTTAAAGTTTGAATTTTTCTATTTCTTGACATAGGTAGTGTCCCAAGCAAATATGAATTTCTTGTGTTTCATCAGTTTCTATAGTGGGAGCTTTAAAAATTATATTGGCAACTTTATTATTTTTAATTTTATTGCTCGTAAAAAGTATACTGAAAATCTTTTGCCTTTTAGCCTCATTTAAAACATTGATAATATTTTTACTTCTTCCACTTGTGGAAAATGCAATTAATAAATCATTTTTTTTAGCAAGAGCTTGAAATTGTCTTTTAAAGATATTTTCATATCCAAAATCATTAGCTATTGCTGTAATTGATGAAATTTCTGAATTTAGGGAAATTGCTGGTAAAGCTTTTCTATTTTTTTTAAATCTTCCAACCAATTCAGCTGTTAAATGCAAACTATCTGAAGCTGAACCGCCATTTCCACAAAAAATAATTTTACCCTTTTTATTAAGTGTTTTTTTTATTTGATATAAAATTTTCTCAATTAAAATCTCAACATGAGGTTTCTTTAAAAGCATAAAAGCTTTTTCAAGTTTAATAATTTTCTCTAAAAAATTTTTTTTCTTACTTAAGGTCAATAATTTTTCTTTCTTTTAATACATCCATTATTTTTTTAGCTATAATCTGATGGCCTCTTCCATTTTGGTGCCTAGGATCAGTATACAATTGAAATTGTTTATCAAATTTAATAATATCAGAAATATCTATACAGAAATCTAACTTTTTACACTCTAATCTAAGTTTCTCATAATTTTTATTAAGTACGCTCGCATAGTCACCATCATTCCACCAATCTAAATTTCTAATTTTTAAATCTCCAGGATGCATATTTTCAATTTTTTCACTATTTAAACCCATTGTTGGTTGTAAAAAAACCAAGTAGTCAAATCCATTATATAATGATAATCCATGCATAATTTTCACATTATGAGCCCATATTTCAGATCTTTCACTAAATGATGCTTTAGGCAAAGACTCTGACAAAGATTTATCTAAATCTAACAACTCATTATATTGATATCTTAAATGATAGTTTTTTAAACCAAAGAACTGTCTAAAACCAAAGTTTAAAATTCTTAAGGTATTTGGAAGAAATATATAATCAGCCTTTAAGCTGATAAATTTATTTTCAACAAGCATTTTAATTTGTTCCTTTCTATAATAAGGATAAATATTCTCTTTTGGACTATCATAATTGGGCATATCATTAACACCATTTAAAGATATAACTAATTTTGGCAAAGGCTTTTGAAGCATAACATGTCGTAAAAATTTTTTTCTTTCAAAAGTAGATGAGTATCCTCCATGACCTCCATTCAATACTTTACATTTTCTTAATTTAGCACATTCTTGATTTATCCAAAAAGGCCAGGTTCTGTATGGAATATCAAATTTTTCATAATTTAAAAAATATCCATCAGTCGTTGAGCCACCCAATGTAATAATATTAAAACTATCATCAAAGTTTAAAGTACTGTTATATTTAAAGAAGCCTCTTTCATTAAATCCCTCCTCTTTGATACATTTGATGCTATCATCATGGACAACAAAGAGCTCTAGATCTATGATATGCTGATGGCAAGATTCATCTTTATAATCTGATGTATTAAAATCTTTAATTGAGATTAAAAAACTTCTAGGTTTATAATCTGAAAAGAAAAACAATATAGAAAAGCTTAATAGCTCAAATATTAATAAATAAAAAACAAAAATGACTAAGTATGTAAATTTTTTTGATTTCACTTTCTACAATAATATTAATTAAAAAATATAAGTTTAATTTTTTTCAATAAATTAATATCTACTTTTAAACTCTATCTTGTTAATTTCAATTAAAATCATAATATTAAAAAATTATATACATTATTGATTTCTCTTAATTGTATGATTCAAGGTATTTTCTCTACTGTGAGATTTGGAAAATTTCCTCAATTGAGAGTCTAAATATTAAAATTAATTTGAATTTTTCATATAAATCTCTTCAGCAATTATTTTATATCCTTTTTCATTAAAGTGTCCATTTAATCTAAATGGGAACACAGAAAGTGGATCCTCCAAATTACTTATGGTTTCTTTAAGATCTATAAAATTTAATTTTGATTTATTTATTAAGTCTTTAAATAAATAATAATTTGTTTGGTCGTAATTTTTTAATATAAATCTTCCATATTCTGGCAAGTAAGCAACATAAAAATTTGAATTGTGTTCTTTTGCAATATTTTTAACTTTAATAAAAATTTGTTTAAGCTCCTCTGATGGAGGAGGTTTTGGTTTTGACTTATACTGGACGTTTTTAGGGAGATACGAATATATGAATCCTCTTGTTTTACTCAATTTAATAAAATTAATAATTTTTGTATATATATCAACGTTATTAATTTTTTTTTCATTTTCATCAATATGTTTAAGCTCATAATTATCGATTAGATCTCTTGATAATTTATTTATTAGTATTTGTTTTGATTTTAAATTTTGTGTGAAATTATCCTCTATTAAATATTTTTTAAGGATATTATTAGTTATTTCTTCTGCTAAATTTAACGTATCGTTCTTTTCTACATAAAGCCAAATAATATTTCTAAAATTTTTAGGTTTATATTCTTTTAAAGTTGCCAATTCAATTAGTGGACCATTGCCTCCGTAAGATAAATTTAAGACACTTTTGTTAAAATTTTTTCTTAAAATAGAAGCTATATCATCAGGTCTATTTACACACGCTCCATGACCAAAAGAGTCACCTACAATAATATAATCTATGGACTCCTTATCCCACTCATAGTCAGGATTATTAAAACCAAATCTGTCACTTTGATAAGTGGCAAAATAACCATTCTCATTACAAGAAATAGTTTTGATATTTGAAATTCCTGAAAATGGAAATATTTCAGATGAAATATTTTCTCTATGGTAAATGTATGGATAAGCTGGAACTGTTACATTCTCTCCTGTACTTTTTAAATCTGAATAAATTTGAAATAAAGTTCTATTATCATATTTTTTTTTTGTTTTTTTTAAATAAATTTTTTCTTTATTTTTTAACTGATAATTGTCAAAATTAAAAAAGATAAAAAAAGTTTCAAAAATATAAAGAAAAAAAACTGAAAAAAAGAATATTTTTATAAATAAAAAAATTTCTTCCTGAAAAAAAAAAATTAATAGAGATAATAAAAAAAGTATAAATGAAAATATATAGTATAAAATATAATAATTTCTGTTACTTCCAAGATGGATATATTCAGATTTATAAAAGGTGTACAAAAATAGCGTTAGAGAAAAAAAAATTAGAAATAAAGAGAAAACTTTTTTCATTTATTTGATATATTTTAGTACATTTTCTCGATTATGCGGATTGCTAAATTTCCAAAGCTGAGAATCTAAATAGAAATGTAACATTTGACCAACGATAGGGATAATGACTAAAATATTCAATATTTCATTATTACTTTTTCCAGATAAGGATAAAATAGACATAAGCAAGGAATAGAATATTATAGATGATAAATACTTATTTTGTGAGTTTTTCTCAGGAATTGATTTTTGTCTACCTTTATAAACTTTATGTGTCAAAAATAAATATTGAGTATAATGCATTGTTACGCCCATTATTATTGCATGAACAGGATTGCTTACAAAACATATTGGGTAAAAAATTATAATACCAGTAATTACTGTAAAAAAACTGTCAGATACTTTAAATTTATAAACATAAGTTAAAAGAGATATAAAAATTAGTGACAGAAATATTAAGTTAACTATTAACAATTTGTCATCTGTTATTAATGGTGAGTAAAACCTAAAAAAACCTATTAAAAAGAAACAAAAATTAAAAAAATAAATAATTAATTCTTGAAATTTTGTTTCATTATTATTCTTTGTATATAGCTTACATACTCCAAAACTTTGACGGGTAACATGATAAATATTTGCAGCAAAAAAAATTAAAAGGAAGGTTGGTTTAAAAAAAGCATATCCAAATATACAAAATATTGTTATTAATATTGGAAAAATAATTAAATTTAATCTATTATTTTTAATAAATATATTGTTAGCACCATTTAGAAAAAAAGGCCAAGTTGCACCAAAGTGTGTTTCTGCTAAGAATAAAATAGTAAAAAAAATTAAGTATGTTTCAAATTTAGGTAAAGCATATAAAATAATTCCATATATTATAGGAAATATAATAGGGAATTTAACCAAATTAAATTCAGCATTAAGATATTTATTATTCATTTTTTTTTCCAACTACAAAAAATAATCCCCCATCAGATCCTATATTTGTAAAAATAGAGTACACTTCTGCAAACAATCTTGTAAATATATCCCCATTACTTTGTTTTTCAAAAATATTATCGATCTCATTAGGTGAACATTTAGGAATTGAACTTATAAATTCAATATTATTTTCATTAAACCACCCTATTACCTCTGATAGGGTATGTAAACTTTCAACCGGATGCATATATTGATCATTTATCCAAGCCTCTTCTGCAGATATTGATTTTTTTATTTTGTTTCTTAAAACTGGATCAAAAATCTTAACAAATTTTTCTCCAAATATTTTAAAGAAAAATCTTCTTACTAAAGTCCTCAACCTTCCATATTTATTATATAAACCAATAATCACGTATCCGTCTTTCTTAACATATCTAATTATATTTTTAAAACCTCCGTAAGCATCTTTAGTATGATGAAGTACTCCATTAGAAAATACTACATCAAAATAATTTTCTTTGAATATTTTTTCAAATAAATCTGCATGAATAAATTCAACATTATTTATATTATTTTTTTCACAAAATTTTTTTCCAAATATAAGTGACTCTAAAGTCGCATCCATAGCATAAACTTGATTATTTGTTCCAGAAGCAAAATAAATTGACGCTTGAGATGTTCCCGAGCCCACTTCTAGAATTTTACTTTTATATTTGAATTTAGATTTAATATTTTTTAAATAAAAATTAGAGTTTCCCTTGTTTAAAATAGTGTTTTTGTCATCATTATCTTCGAAATTTGGAAATTGTTTTTTTTCATAAAATTTTCGGATTTTCAAAGCTGTTGTGTCTTCTATCAAGTACGAATTTATGCCTTCTACATTCTTTGGTTGTTTTAAGAATGGAGAAAAAGAATTTTTTATTTTATTTTGATCCTTAGAAATTATAAAGTTTCCACAAATAAGATAATCCAGATCTGATATTAAGAAACAATTAAAAGCATCAGAAATAGAATTCACAATTGGTTCATCTTTTACATTAAATGAAGTATTAATTAAAATTGGTACTTTTGTCTTTTCATAAAAATTTTTTATTAATTTATAAAAAATTTTATTATATCTTTGATCAACTGTTTGAATTCTAGAAGAGTAATCTACATGTGTGACTGAGGGAATTTCTGATAATCTTAATTTTAATCTATCAAAACCTAAGTAATTTTCTTTTATTGATAATCTTTTAGTTTCTTTAACTTCATCAACTAAAAGCATGTAAGGGCTTTCTGTTTTGGTATTGAACCATTCATTTAAATATTCCTTAATTACAGCTGGGGCAAATGGTCTAAAACTTTCTCTAAATTTAATTTTTAAATTTAATTTTTTTTGCATTTCTGGGTCTCTTGGGTCAGCTAAAATTGATCTGTTTCCCAATGCCCTAGGCCCAAATTCTGTTTTGCCTTGGAACCATCCAACTGTTTGTTTATTTTTAATTAGATCAGTTGTTATATCTATCAGTTTGTCTGTGTCACTTTGATATTCATAAATTGCACCCATAGAATTTAATTCTTCTTTAATCTCATCATTGGTAAATTCTGGACCTAAGCAAGAAAATTTATTGGTATAATTTTCTTTTAGGTATTTTAAATCTATTTCATCTCTTGTATCTTTGTTTTCAAAAATATAACCTAAAGCTGCTCCAAGCGCTCCACCTGCGTCACCCGCTGCTGGCTGTATCCAGATGTTTTCAAAAATTTTTAATTTATCTATTTTTCCATTAGCCACACAGTTAAGGGCAACTCCTCCAGCTAGGCACAAATTTTTTGAACCTGTTATCTGTTTAATATTTAAACAAATTTTTTCTATTGCTTGTTCAAGGACTTGCTGAATAGAGCTAGCTAAATCCATATAGTCAGTTGTAATTTCATCTTTGATTGGATCTCTTCTCTTCATTGAAAACAATTTATCAAATTTTTTATTAGTCATTGTAAGTCCAGTTGCATAATTGAAGTATTCTTGATTTAATTTAAATGAACCATCATCTTTAATATCAATTAAATTATTTAAAATTTTATCTGTATATCTTGGCTTCCCATATGGAGCTAATCCCATTAATTTATATTCTCCTTCATTTACCTTAAATCCACAAAAATAAGTAAAAGCTGAGTATAAAAGTCCTAATGAATGAGGAAAATTAATTTCTTTAATAAACTCAATGCTATTGTTTTTTCCATGTGCAATAGATGTTGTTGTCCATTCTCCCACTGCATCCAATGTTAAAATTGCAGACTCTGAAAATGGAGACAGATAGAAAGCGCTTGCTGCATGGCTTAGGTGGTGTTGAGAAAAATAAATTTTATTCTCATTTGAAAATGATTTTTCAATATTTTTTAAATTTTTGATAATATTTGATTTTTGAAAAACTTTTTCTTTTGCCCATAAGGGCATTGATTTTTTAAATGATTTAAAACCTCGTGGTGCGTTCAATAAATATGTGTCTAACAATCTTTCAAATTTTAAAAGTGGTTTTTCATAAAATACTATAGAGTCAAAATCATTTAAATTGAGCTGAAATTTTTTAAGTAAATATTTAATAGAATTCGATGGAAACCTGCTGTCATTTTTAAGTCTAGAAAATCTTTCTTCTTGCACAGCAAACTCTATTTTATTGTGATTTAAATATGCTATCGCACTATCATGATAAAAACATGATATTCCCAAAATCTTCATAAAATTATCTGATTACCTAAAATATAGTATAGATAAATGGAGCAAGAATTGATCCCTGACCTAGAATAGCCAACAATCCTAAAAATATTAAGAAGAAAACTAACGGAACTAACCAAATTTTTTTCTTCTCTTTTAACATCAACAAAAGTTCTTTTAGTGTACTAAGCATTAAAATTGTTTTTTAAAGTTTATATTAGATCTTTTAATTGATTTCCAATAAGTTTTTTTTTTTATTTTAAAATTATAATCATTTTCCTTATCTAGTATCCTTGAAACGATTCCGAATGGGGTAAAAATTAAGTAATAAAAAAGACTAAATATTATAGGAGTAATAAATAAACCAATTACGATACCAAGATTATACCAACATAACTTAAGTTGATAAAGCAATTTTGGTTTAAAAATAGTTAACAAAATGAAAACTACAGTTATGATTACTAAGATTTTTAAAAGATTATCATTATTTGAAAAATAGTAAAAAAACAAACAAGTTGCAAAAAAAATAAAAGAGAAAAATATCCCAAATTTTTTATCAGAAGCCATAGACGTTTAATAAATTACTTAATTGTCAAAATCAAATATATTTTGTATCTTTTCAAAATTGGATGTATTAATACCAATTCATGAGTAAAAGTGTTCTTATTATTGGAGGTGCAGGTTACATTGGATCTGTTCTAGCCAAAAGTCTTCTTGAAAAAAAATATAAGGTTACGGTAATTGATAACTTTTTCTATAAACAATTATCTTTAATTGATTGTGCTAGTTATAAAAATTTTAATTTACATGTCGAGGATGTAAGAAATTACAACTCGATTAAAACTATTGTTAACAAAAATGATATCATAATACCCTTAGCAGCATTAGTGGGTGCTCCAATTTGTGAAAAGTTTCCTAAAATGTCTGACGAAATTAATTTCGATGCAAATATAAATATAATAAATAGAAAATCAAAAAATCAAATAATAATCATGCCCACTACAAATAGTGCATATGGTAAAGGAGATAAAAACAATTTTTGTGATGAAAAATCTAAATTAAACCCACTTTCAAATTATGCGAAACAAAAAGTGAAATTAGAAAAAATATTAATGGAAAAAGAAAATGTAACCAGCCTTAGATTGGCTACAGTATTTGGTGCTTCTCCAAGAATGAGGATTGATTTATTAGTTAATAACTTCGTATTCAAAGCGCATACAGACAAATATGTTGTTTTATATGAAAGTAATTTCAAAAGAAATTATATTCATGTCAAAGATGTTGCGAGATGTTTTGAATTATGTATCAACTCAAAAAAAGCTTTAAATAATATATTCAATGTTGGATTGTCAGATACAAATATTTCAAAACTAGAGCTGGCCAAAAGAGTTAAAAAAGTTTACAAAGATTTAAATATCATTCAGAGTAATTATAAAAAAGATCCAGACCAAAGAGATTATATTGTGTCAAATAAAAAAATTGAAAGTATTGGATTTAAAGCAAAATACTCACTTGATGATGGTATAAAAGAACTTTCAAAAATTTATAAATATATTTTAAATAATAAACTTTCTAATATTTAAAGTTATTTAATATATTAACTAACTTATCTACTGATTTACCTCTCAAAGATGGGTAGTTTCCGAGATAATAGCCAAAAAAATGTACATGTTCAGTATTTATAAAATTTTTCTTTTTAAAATTAAAAATTTTTTTTAAATAAGGTTGTCTTAACTGGTTTCCACCTCCTGCATTACCTCTTCTATATTCAATTCTATTTTTGTCCAAATATTTTTCAAATTTATTTCTAATTTTAATATTTTTTGATTTCAAAATTACTGGGAATGCATAATTAGATGAACCAATAGTACTAAAATTTTTATAAAATATTTTAGAATTTAGTTTTTGAAGAAAGATTTTAAAATTTTTATTTCTTAATAAAATATTTTTATTTAGCCTGTTTATTTGATTTTTTCCAATTACCGCTCCAATTTCTGTATTTCTAAAGTTATAACCCATATCAGTAAAAATAAATTGTGGGTTAAGATCTGGATTATTTTTTTTAAATTTATTCCTTGTAGATTTAAATGGACTTTCTCTTAACAATCCATGTCCCCTTAACATAAAGCATAAATCACTAAACCTTCTATTATTTGAACAAATCATTCCTCCCTCAATTGTTGACATGTGATGTGCAAAATAAAAGGAAAAGTTACTTGCTAAACCGAATGTTCCACATTTTTTTCTTTTTATATTTGCTCCATGAGATTCACAAACGTCTTCAATGAGTAGAACTTTTTTCTTTTTCAAAAAATTAATTGTATCTTTGCTTATTCCAACAAATCCCTGTGCATGAGTTAAAAAAACTGCAAGTGTTTTTTTTGTTATATTTTTTTTTAATTTATTTTCATCCATTGATAATGTTTTTAAATCGATATCAATGAATATTGGATTAAAGGAGTTTTTTAATACAGATACAATATCAGAATTCCAAGTTAATGCTGGAACTATTATATCATTTTTTTTTGAATTCTTTGCAAAAATTCTTAGCGCAGCCATAGTTAAATAATTTGCGCTTGATCCAGAGTTAACAAATACACTATATTTTACACCAAGCCATTTTGACCATTTTTTTTCAAATTCTTTGACTTCTTTGCCAGCTGTAAGTCTTGGATTTTTTTTTAAGAATGAAATTAATTTTGAAATATCTTCTTTGGAAATATTATTTTCCATTAATGGGAATTTAAATTTCTTGTTCATAATATTACTCTAACTTATAATTTCAGATCCTGTTTCTTCAAATTTAAAAGGTATATGCAAATAATCAGAAAGTGATTTTATTATTTTTTTTCTTAATTCTTTCTTACAAAAAAAAATCATAAAACCAGCCTTACCTGCTCCAAGTATTTTGCCTCCTAATGCTCCACTTTTACGAGCTTTTTTATATATCTCATCTAAATGTGAATTTGAAATCTCGGAATTAAGACTTTTTTTAATTAACCAAGTCTCATGCATCATATTTCCTAGATCAGAATAATTTTTCTGATTATTGATTAAATTAAATGCATCTTTAGTTAAAGAACAAATTTCACTCAAAAGTCTTATATTTTGTTTTGAGTTGTTTACAATTTTTTTTTGTATATTGTAAGAATATCTAGAGGAACCTGTATAAATCATTATTAAATTATCATTAAGTTCTAAAATTTTCTTTTTTGGAATTTTAATTTTCCTTGTATAAAAAGAGTTATTCGAGTATTTGGTTAATCTTAAACCGCCGTAAGACACTATGACTTGATCTTGCCATCCACCTTTTTCATTCAGAATTTCTCTTTCTATTTTTATAGCTATTTCAGCTAATTTTTTTTTGTCTATTTTTTTATTAAGAAATTTAAATAATACATTCAATAATCCAACTGAGAATGAAGAGCTGCTTCCAATTCCTGAGCGAGCTGGCAAATCTCCATTATGATGTATTTCAATTCCCTTATTTATATTTAAATATTTCAATGTTTCTCTTATCACAGGATGTAATATTTGATTTTTATTATTAATTAGCTCTATTCTCGAATATACAAATCTGTGTTTATGTTTAAAAAAAGGAGGAAGTTCTCTAAGCCTTAAGAATGAATATTTGTCTATTGAAGTTGAAATTGTCAATCCAGGTCCATAATTGTTAAACCATTCAGGAAAATCTGTGCCACCACCAAATAGTGAAATTCTATAAGGAGTTTTAGAAATAATCATTCAATCTATATAACAGTGTTATCTATTTACTCAAAATTATTATTTAAATCTAAAAAAATTGAAAATTTTAACTAATAAAAGAAAAAGATAATAATATAAATTATATTTAGTTAAGCGTGATTTGCAATTATCTAATTTTGAACTTAAGTAATTCAAATAATCTGATGAAGAAATTTTTTTGTTTTTTAAAATTACAAAATTATTAATTTCATAAAATATTTCATATCCAGATTGTTCCAGTTTTCTTATAAATATTTTATTATTAGCTGTCAAAATGAAGGATACAAGATCCTGTTTTTTTTTTAGAACGCTTAAGATAAAATCATAATTCTTATAATTGGTTAATTTTTTGTTAATATCATTCAAGAAAATAAAATTTGAAAATTTATCACTTAATAATGCTTTAGATAATTTTTCTTTAATTAAATAATTTTTATGCGCCTGATTAGCCTGATAATATCCAGTATAATTATATTCTAAATATCTTCCAATTCTCTCCCATTTATCCATTTTGTTTTTAGCTCCAATACTTTCATCATCATAAAAACTATGTATCTTAAATGGTTTTGTTAATTCTGCAATTGAACAAAAAAGATTTATTTTTTTTGTTCCAATTTCAATAAAAGAGTAAATCCTATTATAATAAATTAAAATAATTATAAAAAATAATAAGTTGTTAATTTTAAACTCATTAACTAAATATGATATTTTAGAAATTATAAAAATTTTTTTTAAATTGATTATTTCATGTATATTTTCCTTATTTTTATAATAAAAAAAATTTATGAAATCTTTAATTAAGGAATTTTTTGTGTATTCTTCAGTATAATTTTTATTAGATGGTTTCCTAATTTTAAATTTTTGATATTTTTTTAATCTACAATAAAATTTCTTATCAAACTCATAGTTAGAATTAAGATAAATCTTATTCAATTTATTAAAGTTTCTTACACTGCTTATTTTATTTTGATCCAAATAAGGAAATTTGTAAACTTGAATTCCTAAATTTGTTCCTTCGATTCTATCAAAGTAAAAACTTGATCTTTTTAAAGTATCATTATCAAATCTACTTCTCCATCCAAACATTGGTAGTTTATTATTTGTATACCCACCAATTTTCAAAAAATTTTCTTTTTGCAACAGCCAAGTTCCCATTCCCCCTTGAGTGTGTATTTTTTTTGAACTAAATTTAAGTGAGGAAGAGTTTATATGCATACAATAATAATCTAATAACTTAAAATTTGGTCTTTTTTCAAAAAAAGACTTATCAATAAATTTTCGCGGTATCATAAGATAATTTTTGTTAACTTTATTTTGTCTTAAATAAAAAATAAGATTTTTAATTGAAAGTTCATCCAGAAATTGGTCACATGTATTATACATAATAAATTTTCCTTTTGATTTATTAAATGCAATATCAAGTGCTAAGTCGTGATTAAAATCTCTATTTATATTTTTTGAATTTTTTTTAGCATAATCTTTATCTATATTTATGAATTTAATATTCCTCTTAAATGATTTGTCTGCAAATTTAAATACACTACTTAAATTTAAGTCACTACCCCAATCAGCAATTATTATTTCTATTTTATTTAAAAAAAGATTTTTTTTAAAATTATACAAAATATAGTTTACAGAATATTCAAGTTTATACTTAAAGTCTGCGTGGTATTGATCATTTCTTCCCGTACAGATTATAGAAATAAGTGGATTTTTCATTTTATAAAAAAATCCTTTTCATGATTTGAATAAATTTCGTATATTTTTTTTAAATCAAAATCTTTAATTTTTTTTTTTGATGCTAATATATTTTTTTTTATCTCACCTAAATTATACATGCCAGGTATTACATAATCAAAGTTTTGATTACAACAAAAAGCTATTGCGAGCTCTGACAAATCATTAAACTTATATTTGTCTCTAAAATGATAAAATTTTTTTTTACCACTATTCCAAGCATTAATTTGAGATTTTGGCCAATACTTTCTATGATCATTTCTTGATAAATTTTTCAATTTTATTTTTTTGTTACTTAAAAATCCAAAACCTAAAGGTGTTCTGCAAATAGTTTTTATTTTATTTTTTTTTACTATTTTTCTTAAGTTCAATTGATTAAATCTTTGATCCATTAAATTAAAATTGAATTCAATAAAATCTAAATCTTTAAGATTTGAGATTGCTAAAAGATCTTCAGGTTTTTTCAAAGAAACTCCAAAATTTTTAATATCTCCACTCCTTTTAATTTTTTTTAAAAATGAAAATATTTTCTTATTTTTTAAAATATTTACAGGCGGGCTATGTAGCAATAAAATATCTATAATATTTCTTCTAAGTCTTTTTTGAATATTCTTTATATCTTTTTTAAGATATTTAATTGTAAAATTTTGCTTAGGATTTAATCCTTTATGGGGCAACATTCCACATTTTGAACAGATTATTACTTTTTTATTTAATTCTGAATTTTTAAGTATTTCTCCCAATAAATATTCTACTTTTCCATTTCCATAAATTGGGGCTGTGTCTAAAAAATAAATTTTATTTTTAATTGAATTTAAAATTATATTTTTAATTTTTGTTTTTGAAATAAAACCATAAGACTCACCTGACAATCCCCAAGTTCCTAATCCTAGCATTTTCTATATTTTATTATTTATATTTTCAGCTAATAGCTTATAACTTGCTAGTATTCTTCTTCTACCAATATTTTCAAAGAAAAATTTGTTTGGCAAACTTATAGATGTTATTTTTTTAAAAATTTTTTTTTTTGTAAGTATTTTGAAACTGCTATTGAAATATCGCTATTTTCGATTTGTTCATCCACACAAACAATTTCGTTAGCATTTTGAAGATAATCTTTAAGTTTATTTGATATTGGGCTGGAGCATATTAGATCTATAACCTCAAACTTTTTTCTATTGCTTTTCATTAATTTAATACATTCATGAACCATATAACCATGAGAAATTAAAACTGTTTTATTTTTAAAATTTTTAAAATCTGATGATGTGCGAAATTTAGTGCCCGTGAACTTCAGGGTATGGGATAAATCTGGCAAAAAGGATCTATCTAATCTCAAATAACTAAAAGATTGTTTTTTTAAAATTTGATCAATTATCTTCTTTGCCGATACATTGTCTGAAAATGTATAAATATTCAAATTCGGAATTGCCCTAAGACTTACCAAGTCTTCACAAGCATAATGAGTAGGACCTGCATTAGCATATCCTAATCCAATACCAACTGAAATTATACATATAGGCAGATTCATAATACCTGGTCCACATTTGATCTGCTCTAGAGCTCTTAGTGAAATGAATGGAGCCATGGCATAAACAAAAACTTTTCTATTATCTAATGCAAATCCACTTGCTATATCGAACATTGCTTGCTCAGATATACCACAATGGATAAATTGATTTGAGTTTTTATTTCTCAACTCGTCTAAAGATGCAGCACCAAAATCAGCTGAACAAAAAATAATATTTTTATCCTTTTTCAACTTTTTTTTTATTTCATTAATGATTATGTCTCTTTGCAAGTTCATTTTTTTAATTCATTTTCAGCTATTTTATATTGATTATAATTCATATCTTGCCAATAATGCCATTTTGGGTCATTTTCCATGAAAGAAATTCCTTTACCTTTTATCGTATTTGCAATTACACAATTTGGTTTTCCATTTCTTTTTAAAGAAGAAAAAACCTTATGTAGAGCCTTAAAGTCATGCCCATTACATTCTTCTACATTAAATCCAAAAGAGGTAAATTTTTTTCTAATAGGATTTAAATTCAAACATTGTTTTGTTTTCCCTAAAATTATTAAGTTATTTACATCTACAATGATGTTTAAATTATCAAGTTTATGATGATTTGCAAATAACATGGCTTCCCATGTCGATCCCTCGTAAAGTTCACCTTCGCTGATTAGAACAAAAACTTTATTTTTTTTTTTTTTTAACTTAAAAGATTTTGCATATCCACAACCTAGCCCGACACCGTGACCAAGCGATCCTGTGGTTGCCTGAATACCAGGGATATTAGTATTACCAAATATTCTTAAAACACTTTTTGTTTTACCCCAGTTAATCCATTCTCTTTTGTTTAATACTCCTTCATCTGCTAGAATTGGATATAGCGCACTTGTTGCATGTCCTTTGCTAATTATAATTATATCAAATATTTTTTTATTTTTTATTCTTATGAATTTCTGTTTGAACAAAACAACCAATATATCAATAATTGAAAAAACTGAGCCTGGATGCCCCTCTTTTATTTCATAAAATTTTTGAAATATTTTTAGTCTATATTCTTTTGAAATTTTTTTTAGTCGCAATAAATTGAATTTCATTTTAAAACTTCATAGATAGTGATATTGCTTATTAAGTCAACAAATTTATGAAAAAAGCTGATAAAATTATATTTGAAGATACTAAAAGTATTATTTCTAAAATTAATCATAATAAATTTAAAAATAAAAAAATTTTAATCACAGGTGCGAATGGTTTATTTGGTCAATACTTTGTATCTTTATTTTTAAACCTTAATAAACAATTTAATTATAATATTAAAATATACACAATTAATAAGTCAGGGCCGAATAAATTTCTAAGAAATAACTTACCTATAAATAGTAATTTAAAAATTGATTTATCAAAAAATTTTAATTTTCCTAAAAAAGTAAATTTTATATTTCATTGCGCAGGTTATGCTAGACCCAAAAAATGGGCTTCAGATAAAATTGGAACTATAAAATTAAACGTGAATGGTACAGAAAACTTATTAGGTTTAGCAAAAAAAAATAAAGCTAAATTCATGTTCTTCAGTTCATTAGATGTATATGGTCAAGTTCCATTGAGAAAATTACCAGTAAAAGAAGTTTATAAAGGATATATTGATTCATCTGATTACAAAAATTCATACGGTGAAGCAAAAAGATTAGGCGAAAACATCTGTTCGGTTTATAGAGAAGAGAAAAAGGTTAAGGCCTATGTTGTAAGAATTTTTCATACATACGGCCCTGGAATTAAAATGAAAGATGAGAGAGTAATTGCTGACATCATCAGAAGTGCGTATCTAAAAAAAAAAATAAATCTTAAAGATAGTGGTAAATCAATAAAACATTTTTGCTATATTTTAGATGCAGTATTAATGATGACCAATATAATTACAAACGGTAAAAGTTTTGTTTATAACATAGCTGGAAATCAAGTTTGTAGCATAAAAGAATTATCATACATTATTGGAAAAGAATTTAATCTTAAAAAAAAAGATATAAAAGTGAAAAATAAAAAAGAATTATATATTAAAAACTTTAATGATAAGATCTACGCTTCTGTCAAAAAATATGAAAATGAATTTGGAAAAATTGAATACCAAGACTTTATCACTGGAATGAGAAAAATTATTCAATGGATGAAATATGATCTTATAGAATAAAAAATTTTTCTTATGTCTTTTGCTATTAGTTTAAGTTTAATATCAGTCATTAATTTTCTACTTTTGAAATTTTTTAATTTTTGACATAGCTCCGCACTCTGCAAACTTTAAATTTTGCAATTATTAATTTTTTCATATTTTCCTAGCTAGTAGGTGATAAACAATTCTCTTTTTTTTCCAAATAAATTGAATAATTGCCTACTAACATTTTTAATTTCTTTTTTTGTATTTCTACAATTTTAGAAACAAAATTCACAAAAGGTCCTTTACTAAATCTTACATCCATTCCTTTAGATAAGTTAAAAAAATCAGAGCTCACGTATCCTGAGTTATCCTGATTTTTTTCACATTTTTGAACAAATTTATATATTTCATTTTGACAACCTTTAAATCCCTGGAGGCAGTAATCTATTCCCCTCATATATCTCATTTTGTTTAGATAAAATTGATTTGATAATTTATTATGATGTATCAAAATATACTTTTCTAATAAAAATGTATCTTTGATATTATTTTTTTTACTACAGGTGCTAGTTTTCACTTTTGGATTACATAACTTTGGCGATGAGCCAAATAAATCAGTTAATGATTTTCTAATTATATTTAGTTCTGAATATTTTTTTATTTTTAAAACTACCCACATAATTAATCCAATTTATCAACTTCCTTTTTCAATTCCTCATACTCTGTTATTTTCTTTTGCATATATTTCATTGTCAGAGAAATTCTAAATTCTATTCCTTTTGGTGTGAGAACATATTTTCTTATGTAGTGAAGTTTGTGCTTATTTTTAGAGAAATTTTGAATTTTAATTAAGCCTTTATCTTTCAAAGCTTTAATGCAATAATTTAATTTACCTAAGCTAAAACCTAAATCCCCAGCCAAATCTCTCTGTGAATATTCTGGTTTAGTATTTAATTTTCTTAAAACTTCAAATAAATCGTTTTGTTCTTTCATTGTTCAAAAAATGAACATA
>MDTD01052661.1_pt1 | contig 31184 bp, 27 predicted proteins | sample 811221 | NCBI WGS metagenome assembly MDTD01 (sample SAMN05326646, study PRJNA326480) | marine metagenome | isolation source: seawater | place: Pacific Ocean: South West | collected 2011
GTTCCGACGTAACGGACTAATTTATAAATGCAAATCAAAAATTTGCACTTGCTGCTTAATTAACTTAGTTAATTAAGTTACGGGGTTTGGGGCACCTGGCAACAGAACGCCCCTTGTTGTATACTTGTTTTAACGAAAGGATTCGAAATGAGTGGTTGGGAAATTTTAATAGTAGCAACTTTGCTTTACATGATTGTTAATTAAATTAAATCTCTGGGGTTAGGGGCGCCTAGCAACAGAATGCCCCTTTAAAAAAATTTGACTAAATTAACTAATGCTAAAACTAATTAAATTGATTTATAATTTTTTTTTAAAACTAGTCTTCTTCCTAAACAAAAAATATTTGGCATAAATCTTACTAAAATATCATCGGTTTTACTTATAAGTTTTAAAAAAAAATTATTTAAAGGAATGCAGAATGTTTTAGATGTTACTCCACCTGAGTTTAAAAAAATAAAACATTCTGTTAATTTCTCATATTCTATCTTAAAATAATCACCAAGTTGATTGTTAAACATTTTTTTATCATCAAAAATTAAATTAGAAACTGCTATATTACCATGCCAAGCATCGCTTTCACTGCTTTTAGGAATTTTATTATCCCAGGGATTTATAGTAAAATCAAAACCTTCATGTTTCATAATGATTGTTACTAATTGTAATAATACGGAACAATAAGGCTCAAATATAATCAACTTGCCATCTTTCTTAAGAATTCTATACATTTCTTTAAAAAATTTTATCGGGTATGGAACATGGTGAACCATATTTGAGGCTATGACAAAATCAAAACTTTCATCAGCAAAACCTGTACTTTGGGCGTCAATATTTTTATAGTCTAAATGATCTTCGGAACTAATATCTGAAATTTTAAAATTTTTATTTTTTATATAGTCTTTAGAGAATCCAACACCTGAACCTACTTCAATACCAAGATCATTCTCATTAATAAAATTGTTCATCCAATCAAATCTTTTTTTTAAAAGAAAATCCAAATTTTTATTTTTTGATTTGTAGTATTTTATAGCAATCTGAGTGTTGGCCAAGTGCTTCATTTTATTATCTGAACTCTTAAATTGTATTTTTTTTAAAATTTTAAACACTATTTTTTTATTAGTTTTAAATTTATACTGTTAAAATATTTTTCCTCTAAAATTCTGAATTCTTTTAATTGTTCTGGAACTGGACAGCTTTTATCATTAATATCCATTGGACAAAAAATCCATATAGATTGTTCCGCGACCTTATTTAAACTTACAAAATTTAGTTGTAAATTGTGTTTTGTACTTAGATGATCAATGTAATTATTAATAGATTTAATTGTAGCTTCGTTATTTTTCATTTTTTCGACCTTTAAAGTGTAAACATTTTCATTTGAGTTGTTAATATATTTAATAGCTTCAACGTATTGAGGTTTACTTGGAATTCTTTTTGTCACAAACTGCTTGAAAGCCTCTTCGGTAAACATATTTCCAATTGTTGCAATTATAAGAATTGTGGAAAAAAAAATTTTAAATTTTTTATTTTTAGAATTTAGTAAAAGCGAGGAGATTAGTAATATTACAAGAACTGGAACATAACTAATATATCTGGATAAAAGTATAGGTTTGAATAAAAAACCAAATAAAATTGGAATAAGATAAGAAGTAACTATTATGATAAAAAATAAAAATGGTTTTTTAAGTTCAAAAAAAGATTTTTTATTTTGAAAAATTACAATAATGAAGGCCAAAAGAAATATTATACCAATTAATCTCGATCCAAAATAATTTGAAAAATAAAAATTAGTTAGAAATTTTAAAGATGGATTCTTATTCCAAGAATAATTTACATCTAAATTTAAATCTAAGTTTGTTGAAAAACTTAAAATATACGGTATGTAAAATAAAACCGATATGAGAGTTAATCCTAATAAAACGCAATTTAATCCAAAAAAAGTATTTTTATTTTTGAAATAAATTAAAAATAAATATAACAAAAATGAAAATAAAATGAATAGTGAAAATAAATGTAAAAAAACTAAAACTAAAGTAAATATAAAGAAAATTGAAAGATCGAAAATTTTTACATTTTTACTTTTACATTTAAAAAAAAATAATATTGAAGCTAATGTAAAAAATATTAGCAATGAATATACTCTTTGCTCTTGAGCAAAACCAATTAAAAAAATATTAAAACTTGTTAAAAAGGTTGGTAACAAGTAAAAATTATTTGCATCGATTTCTTTTGAAATTTTATAAACTAAAAAGATAGAAGCAATACTAAAAAAGCAAGGAAGATATCTTGCAAAATCTACCTCATATCCAAAGATTTGAAAAAAAGATCTTAATATTAAGTTAAAAGTGAATGGAGCTATTTCAATTTGTTTGTGAAAATTGTAACTTTCTTTAACAGAATACTCCGGGTTAGCGACCCAAAAACTAATTATTTCGTCGTACCATAAATTATCATAATTTAAATTATAAAATCTTAAAATTATCCCAAAAAATATTATAAAAAGTAAAGCAATATTTTTGCTTAAAGTTAATTTCATTAAATTAGAAAATATATTTATCCAACATGTAGATAACAATCCCAACAGCAATACCTAAAAGTATCCAATGATAATCTTTTTTCATGCTACAAATTTAGTCAGATCAGGTTCAAAATAATTGGGCCCTTTCATTACTTTACCTTTATCGTTATATATAGGTTTTCCATCTATTCCGAGTTTGCTCATATTGGAATTTTGTACCTCAAGAAAACATTTGTCTAAGTCAATTCCAAAAGCATGTCCTGCTCCATATGTTACATATAAAATATCCGTTAACGCATCAGCCACCTCCTTAATATCTTTTTCTTCAATTGCTTTTTTAAACTCTTCTAATTCTTCCTTAATAAGTTCGTATCTTAAGTTAGTAATTTTATTGTTTGGAAAATCAGCTTTTTCTTTAATTTCTTGACCGAAAGTTTCCATAAACTTTCTTACGCTTTCAAAATTAGTCATTTTACATCCTTTGTAATTTATAAATATTCAATAAAAGTGTATTATAGCAAAGAATCAATTATGAAATACAGAACAGAATTCGATAGTATTGGAAAAATTAAAGTTCCTGGTGATAAGTACTGGGGTGCATCAACCGAAAGATCAAACAAATATTTTAATATTGGTGATTTTCTAGTGAGGCCTTTGATTATCCAGTCAATTGCAATAATTAAAAAAGCTGCAGCAATAGTTAACTCGAGAAACAAAGATTTAGATAAGAAATTAAGTAAATATATCATCAAAGCAGCTGATGAAATTATTAAAGGCAAACTTGATAACCATTTTCCTTTGAAAGTCTGGCAAACAGGATCTGGCACACAAACTAACATGAATGTTAATGAGGTTATATCTAATAGAGCTATAGAAATGATGCGTGGAAAAATGGGAACAAAAAAACCAATTCATCCTAATGACCATGTTAATAAATCACAATCAACCAACGATGTTTTTCCAACAGCAATGCATATTGCTATTGCTTTAAAATCAAGAGAAAAACTTCTACCTTCACTAAAAATTTTGGAAAAACAACTTGAGAAAAAAGTTAAGGAATTCAAAAAAATTGTAAAAATTGGTCGAACTCACCTCCAGGATGCAACTCCATTAACTTTAGGACAAGAATTTTCTGGATATCATACTCAATTAAAAAAATGTATTTCAAGAATTGAGCTTTCACTAAAAGAAATATATAATTTAGCTCAAGGTGGAACAGCAGTTGGGACAGGATTAAATACTAGGAAGAATTTTGATAAAAAAATTGTTAAAGAAATTAGTATAATCACTAAAATTCCTTTTAAATCAGCTCCTAATAAATTTGCGGCTCTAGCAGCTCATGATGAAATTGTAAATTTTTCAGGAGCTTTGAATACGACCGCAGTTTGTTTAATGAAAATTGCAAATGATATCAGATTTTTAGGTTCTGGACCAAGAGCTGGATATGGTGAATTAATACTTCCTTCAAACGAGCCAGGCTCCTCAATAATGCCGGGTAAAGTAAATCCAACCCAAACAGAAGCCGTGACAATGGTTTGTGTAAAAGTAATTGGTAATCACAATGGAATTACAATGGCAGGGTCTCATGGTCATTTTGAATTAAATGTTTTTAAACCTTTAATAGCACATAATATTCTTCAATCGATTGAGATTATGAGTGACTCAGCTAAAACTTTTGCACTATATTGTGTAAAAGGTATCAAAGCAGATAAAAAAAGAATTAAAAATCTTTTAGACAACTCATTAATGCTTGTGACAGCTCTAACACCAAAAATTGGTTATGATAAAGCTGCTAATATTGCAAAACTTGCTCACAAAAATGGAACAAGCTTAAAAGAAGAGGTAATTAAAGCAGGATTATTAAACTCAAAAGAATATGATAAAATCATGGACCCAATGAAAATGACGAAACCAAGATAAAATCAAGAAATTTCTTTTATAAATTTTTTAATTTTTTTACCGTTAAAAACATCTAGAAGATTATTTTCCAACAAAATATTCTCAAAAGAATCTTTAAAAAATTTCAAATCTACTTCAGATGCTTGATAAGATTTATTCATCTTAATGCTTAAAAAATTAATTTTGTTTTGATATAGATTAAAATTTCCTACAATTTCTAAATTGAGTGGTTCGTTTTTCTCTTCCATATCTATTGAAAAATTTCTTAAAAATTTTTTTTTGTCATTAGTATAAATAGTGCACTTAAAAATTAGAATAGGATCTTCTTCTATCAAATTCATCTCGTTATCACACATAATTTCTGTCTGGTCAAAAAAAATTATTTTAGTAGATACAAGCCTTCCATAAGCTAAACTAAAATTTGCGTTAATCTTATTAATCTTATTTTTCGAAAATCTTTTTGAAGAAAAGTTAATTTCTTTATTTATATTTATTCTTTTTAAAAGATCTTTATTACCTAAAAATTTTTGAATATTTATCATATATAAAATTTCCTTATTAAGTTCCTTAAGATTTGATATTAAATCAATGCTCAAAAAAGGGGTTAAGGTAATTTTTCCTTTAGTCTCAAAAGACAAATATTTATTTCTAAAAAAAGAATTTGCAATGTTCAGAGAATTTTCATCAGTTTTAAAGTCAAATTTAAGATTAGAGTTTAAAATTTTTGCTTTAAATTTTCCTACTTGAGATTTTGAGACACCATCATGAAGGTAAATGAGTTCTCCAAAAATACCAGTTTTTAGTAACTTAAAACTTAATTTATCTAACTTTTCTGACGAATTTATCTTAAATTTTTTTTTAAAAACTTCCCCAATTATTTGATTTTTTTTATACCCATAATTTGAATAATTGATTTTTTTTAAGGTAATTACTGGATTGTTATTATTAATAATTTTAACTGTAAGATTGCTAAAAGTAATTTTTTTTTTTTGATTAATGAGTTTTTTATAAAAATTTGATGCATATTTTGCTTTCAAATTAAGTCTACTATCGATTAAACTTACCTTTTTTATACTAAGATTTTGAAAATTATATAATTTAAGAATATTTGGAAATATATTAATTTTTTTTGACTCAATCTTATAATTATTATCATGAAAATTTATTGAAATGTTTTTAATTTCAAAGTTTGGTAGTGGAAAAATATTATACTGAATTTTATTTATATTTTTTATATTTAAATTATAATTTTGAGATAAATAGTTTTTGATATAAATTTGGTCATCTTTAAAGTCAAAGAATTTTGGTATAACCAAGTATATAAAAGAGGTTATAAAAAATATTAAAAAAAGATACTTTAAGTAAAATAAAAATTTAAAAATATTGGAATATCTGTTGAATATTCTTTTAAAGATTTTTTTTATCATTTTTTATTTTTACAAGTAGTATATAAATAAAAATTCTTGTTTATGAATAGCATTGATAAATTAATTGAAAACCTTAACAAGGAACAAAAAGAAGCGGTCCTTAGCACCGAAGGTCCTAACTTAATTGTAGCTGGGGCAGGCTCAGGCAAAACAAGAGTTTTGACAACAAGACTTATTCATATAATCAATCAAAAAAAAGCTTGGCCTAATCAAATTTTGTGTGTGACATTTACAAATAAAGCTGCAAAAGAAATGCAAAATAGAGTTATCAAATATCTAAAAGGTAGTTCAAATGCAATACCCTGGCTTGGTACATTTCACTCGATAAGCGTAAAATTTTTGAGAAGGCACGCAGAAGCTTTAGGTTATAAAAGTAATTTTACAATTTTAGATACTGATGATCAAAAAAAACTCATAAGAAATATTGTAAAGGCAGAAAATTTGGATGCTAAAAAGTTTTCCCATCAGCTAATTTTATATCATATTGATCAATGGAAAAATAAAGGGTTTTTACCAAAAGATGTTAAAATAGATAAGTCAGGGACATTGATAAAATCTATATTAAAAGTTTATGAGATTTATCAAGACAAAACAAAAGATCTAAATGCATTCGATTTTGGAGATTTAATTTTGTTTTGTGTAAAGCTTTTCGAAGAACATAAAGATATAAGACAAATATATCATGGCAACTTTAAGTATATTTTAGTAGATGAGTTTCAAGATACAAATTTTATTCAAAATAAATGGTTGAATTTATTGGTAAATGATTCACAAAATATTTGTTGTGTAGGTGATGATGATCAATCAATATACAGTTGGAGAGGAGCTGAAATAAAAAATTTCTTAACTTTTGACAAAATTTACAAAGACTGCAAGGTGTATAAATTAGAACAAAATTATAGATCTACAAAAAACATATTAGCTACTGCCTCAAATTTAATATCTAATAACTCAAGCAGAGTTAACAAAAAGCTATGGTCTTCCGCAAGTCAAGGAGAATTGGTAAAATTAAATTGTTATAGAACTGGCAAAGATGAAGCACAAGGAATTAGTGATATTATAGAAAAAAAAAATTAAGAAAAAATATTCTTTAAACGATGTTTCGATATTAGTACGAGCAATCTATCAAACTAGAGAATTCGAGGAACGATTTCTTAAAGTTGGAATAGGTTATCGAGTTTTAGGAGGAATTAAATTTTATGAGAGAGCAGAAATTAAAGATGCAGTATCCTATCTTAGGATTATAAATCAAAAATTTGATGATCTTGCTTTAGAAAGAGTTATTGGGTCACCTAAAAGAGGAGTAGGTGAAAGTACTCTAAATCAAATTTATATTTTTGGTAAAAAGAATAAATTGTGTTTAGAAGATTCTATTATAAAAATAATAGAGAGTGGCAATTTTAAACCTAAGGTTAAAACAACTCTAAAAGAATTAATTAAAATGATACATAAATGGCGAAATGACGCGACTAAGATGAAACATTTTGATCTTTTAAAACTAGTTCTTGATGAGTCAGGATATTCTTCAATGCTTAAAAACAAAAAAGATTTAGAGAATGAAAGTAGACTAGAAAATCTAAAAGAATTACTTAGAGCAATGCAGGATTATGATAACCTACAAAGTTTTTTGGAGCATGTTGCATTGGCCACATCAATAGACCAGGAATGGGAAGGCGCAAAAGTAAATTTGATGACAATGCATGCTGCAAAAGGCCTTGAGTTTGATGTAGTTTTTTTACCTGGATGGGAGGAAGGTTTGTTTCCACATCAAAAATCATTAGAAGAAAAAGGAGATTTTGCTTTAGAAGAAGAGAGAAGATTGGCTTATGTTGGAATAACTAGAGCAAAAAAAGAGGCGTATTTATCTTTTGCTATGAAGAGAGCTTACCATGGAGATTGGATGGATGCGCTTCCATCAAGATTCATAAATGAAATTCCTGAAGAAAGTGTAGAAAAAAATGAAATGGATTTAGATGAGAATAATGACTTTGATTTTAATCAAGATAATTTTATAGAAGATGAAGAAGAATATAGAAGTCCAGGTTGGGGGAGATATAAAAAAAATAAGTTGCTAAAATGGAAAAAATAAAAAAATTAATACAGGAGATTAGAAAGGAAAAAATTGATGGTTATATAATTCCAAAAAATGACGAATTTTTTGGGGAATATTTACCTTTTTTTAATGATAGACTTTTTTACATTTCAAATTTCTCAGGATCTTATGGTCTTTCAATAATTTTAAAAAATGAAAATTATCTATTTGTAGACGGAAGATATACTCTTCAAGCTAAGGATCAAAGTGCAAATTTTTTCAAAATTGCTACATTTCCAAATTCAATGCCATCGGATATATTAAAGAAAAAAAAATATTTACTCGGTTTTGATCCAACACTTTTTACAAAAAAAACTTTAAATTTTTTTTTAAATAAAAAGAAATTTAAGCTCAAACCCATTAATCAAAATCTAATTGATTTAATTTGGAAACGAAAAATAAAAAAAAATAAAAGCAAATTTTATTCATTGCCAAATAGTTCGATCGGAGAACATTATAAGTCAAAGATCAACAAAGTTTTATCAAATCTAAAAAAAATTGGTGCGGACTTTCAATTTATTACCGCGAGTGAAAATAATGCATGGTTATTTAATATCAGAGGTAAAGATTCAAAGTACACCCCAATTCCTCATTGTTATGCTTTGATACATAAAAATAAAAATATTAAGTTTTTTTGTGATTTAGAGAAAACGCCTTTTCCTTTAAGAAAAAAATTCAAAGAAATTAAATTTTTTAAATTTGCCTCTACTGAAAATGTACTCTCAAAAATTAAAAATAAAAAATTTATAGTAGATGAAAATACATGTTCAATTTTTTTTGAAAATATTATTTTAAAAAATAACAGAATAATAAATTTTTTTGATCCTATATATAATTTAAAGTCTATCAAAAATATTAAAGAAATAGGAAATATAAAATCAGCCCATTTAGAAGACGGTGCAGCACTTACAAAATACCTTTTCTGGATTAAGAAAAATTTTACTAAAAAACATATTACAGAAATTAGTGCATCAAAAAAATTACTTGATTTTAGAAAAAAAAATAAATCATTTAAATTTTTGAGTTTTCCGACAATCTCTGGTTCAGGACCTAATGGATCAATAATTCATTATAAAGCAACGAAGAAAACTAATAGAGTTCTAAAAAAAGGTGATATTTACTTAGTAGACTCTGGTGGTCAATATGCATTTGGAACAACAGATGTTACAAGAACAATTTCCTTAAAAAATTCAGATAAGAGAGTAAAAAATATTTTTACAAGAGTTCTTAAAGGTCATATTGCTGTAACAAATTTTAGATTAAAAGAAAATACCTCTGGGTCCGATATCGATAAAGAGGCTAGAAAATATTTAAAAAAAATTGGTTTAGACTATTCGCACGGTACCGGGCACGGAGTTGGATACTTTCTAAACGTGCATGAAGGCCCTCAAGCAATTTCAAAAAATAATAGTATCACTTTTAAAGAGGGAATGGTGGTATCTAATGAACCTGGGTACTACGAAAAGAATAAATTTGGAATAAGAATTGAAAATCTTATTTATGTAAAAAAAGAAAATAAAAGGAAATTTTTTGAAAACTTAACAATGGTGCCAATTGATAAAGATTTAATTGATAAAAATTTGTTGAATAAAGACGAAAAAAATTGGCTAAACTCATATCATAAAAAAGTTTACAATAATCTTAAATCATCTATGAATAAGCTTGAAATAAAGGAACTTAAAAAAGCTTGCTCAGTCATTTAGCATTTCATTCCAATCTTTTTCGGTTATGATCTTAATTTTCATCCTTTTAGCTTGATCAACTTTTCTCTTTGTTGGTTTAGAGTCTCCGACTACTAAAAAATCTAATTTTTGAGACAATGAACCTAGAACTTTACCGCCGTTATTTTCTGCAATAGATTTTGCCTCGGATCGGCTCATTTTTTTGAACCCTCCCGTAAACATAATTTTTTTATTTGCAAATTTACCTTTCTTATTTTTAATAGAAAAGCTTTTAATTTTTAATTGACTTACTAAATCTATAACTATTTTTTTATTTTTTTCATTAGTAAAAAAATAATTGATTGAGTCAATTTGAGTTGTTCCAATACCATCCAATTCAACCAAATTATCTAAAATTTTTTTTCTATTTTTTTCATCAAATAAATTTGAAAATTCACTTATTGTGACAAAAAAAGCTGCAAGTATTTTAGCATTTTCTTGACCAATATGCCTTATTCCTATTGAAAATATAAATTTATCCAAACTTATGCTTTTTGATTTTTCTATAGCTTTTTTTAAATTCGATATTGATAATTCTCCCCAACCCTCTAAATTTTTAATTTTTTCATAATCAAGTTTAAAAATATCAGATGGTTCTTTGATAAACTCTAAGTCCCAAAACTGATCAATTACTTTTTTTCCTAAACCATCAATATTGAACGCTTCTTTAGTAACTAAATGTTTAAGTTTTTCCTTGGCAATAAATTTACACTCATATCCTTTTAAGCATCTTCTCACTGCATCCTGTTTTTTTGTATTTTTACTAGTCTCTTTAATTGTTTCAGAACCACATAAACATTTAGTTGGAAATTTAAACTTTTTACTTTTTTCATTCCTTTTAGATTTATCAACTGAAATAACTTGGGGTATCACATCACCAGCTCTTTGAATGTTTATTGTGTCTCCTATTCTTATATCTTTCCTTTGTATCTCTTCCTCGTTATGCAAAGTTGCGTTTGATACAACAACACCTCCTACAGTAACTGGTTCAACTTTTGCTACAGGCGTAATAGCACCAGTTCTTCCAACTTGTATAACAATATCTTTGACTCTTGATACAGCTTTTTCAGCTGAGAATTTATAAGCTGTGGCCCATCTAGGTGAATTTGAGGTGTTTCCAAGTCTTTTTTGTAAACCCAAGTCATTTACTTTAAATACAAGACCGTCAATATCATAGTTTAAAGAAGCTCTTAAATTTTCAATTTTTTTATGTTGTATCTCAATTTCATTTATACCTTTTACATTTTTAATAAGCGGGTTTACTGCAAAACCCCAATTTTTTATTTTTTCTAAAAATTCAGATTGTTTTGAAAAAATCATTGGCTTCATTGTACCAAAACCATAAGCAAAATATTTTAATGGAATTTTTGAAGTTTCCTTCGGATCCTTTTGTCTTAAACTGCCGCCGGCAGCATTTCTAGGATTAGCAAAATCATCTCTCAAATTCTTAAAATCGTCTTTACCGATGTATATTTCACAACGAATTTCTAATAAATTAGGTATATTTTTATTCGCAATTTTTTTTGGAATTTTAGCTATTGTTTTTAAGTTATTAAGAATATCTTCTCCTATTTCTCCGTCTCCTCTAGATAATCCTTTTGTTAAAACACCATTTTCATAAATCAAAGTGGCAGAGATACCATCAATTTTTGGTTCAGAAATTAGCTCGAGATTATGATTGTTTTGATTTAAAAAATTATTAATCTTTTTAATAAATTCTTCCATCTCGTTTTTATTAAATACATTTGACAAAGAGAGCATCGGGCTTAAATGTTTAATCTTTTTGAACTTGTTAGATGGTGCATACCCAACAGAATTATCAAAAAGTTTTAGCTCCTTTAAAAAAGGATATTTATTTTCTAATTGTATTATCTCATATTTAATTTTGTCATAATCTGAGTCAGAAATTTTTGGATCATCATCTTTAAAATAATGTTCATTATGTTTTTTTAAGAATTTTACTTTTTTCTTAAAATAATCAATAATCTTGGTCTTATTATTCATAAATTTATCTTATTTTTTCTAAAATTTTGTTAATAAAACCTTTATCATTTTTTGACTTTGCAAGATCACTACCTCTTTTAATTTCATAATCTCTATTAAGAATTTTATAAGATTGTTCAAACCATTCAGAAGAATTATAGTTGTATCCTAGAATATTTGCATATTTTCTTGCCTCATTCTCAAGACCTAAATGATAATTAATTTCTACAAGTCTATGTAAAGCCTCCTCAATAAAAATTGTTTGATCATAATCTTTTACAATAACCTTTAATCTGTTGATTGCTGGAACCCATTTTTTGTTGAAATATAAAATCTTGCTACAAATAACTCTTTCGCTGCTAATTGATTTTGAATTAAGTCTTTTTTAAATCTTAAGTCAATTGCATATTCAGAATTAGGGTAGTTTTTAAGAAAAAAATCAATTTTCTCGTTAGCCTTAATAAGAGGAGCTAAATCTTTTTTTTCATCCGATATTTGTTCAAAATAAATTATAGAAATTAAATAGTGAGCATAAATTACATTTTTGTCAGCAGGATATTTTTTTAAATACCGCTCTAAGTTTTCTAGTGCCTCTGTGTAAAAGTTAATACCATAGAGAGAGAAGCTTGACATAATTGCAGATTTTGCAGCTAGGTTGATATCTGTAAAATTCAACTCTGCTTCAGAAAACTTTTTACTGGCATAAAAAAAATCATTTATTTCAAAAGCTTCCATTGCCTCTTTATAAATAGCAAATGGATCCACTTTGATTGATGGCTCATAAACAATTTTTTTATCATTTGAACAAGAAAAAACAATAAGTGTAAGCAGTATTGCTAATGTAAGTCTAAATTTCATACATTAGATTAATATCAGATTAGAAATAAAATAATAAGATTTATATTTGTTACTTAAGCGTTAACTGCAATTTTTGATGATTGGAAAGACTTAATCTTTTCTGAAATTACCATATCTTTGACTTCAACTTGTTCAAAAGCTGAGTCAATATTTAATAGTTTTCTTAAAAACTTGTTAGTTAGTTCGTGTCCTCCTTGGTGACACTTAACATTTCCTAAAATTCTATAACCCGATAGTAAGAAATCACCAGCTAAATCTAAAATTTTGTGGTTTACAAATTCATTAACGTTTCTCAGACCATCTTCATTTAAAATCTTATCTTTATTCACAACCACAGCGTTTTCTAAAGATCCTCCTTTAGCTAAACCAAGTTTTTTTATTTCTTCTATATCCTCGTACAAACAAAACGTTCTAGAATTTACGACTTCGTTGACATCATCTTTGTGAAAATTTACTTTATTTTTCTGTTTTCCAATTATCTTATTCTTATAATTTAGATGAAATTCAACATCTAATGTGGAGTCTCTTTTTTCAATAGAAATTTTTCTATCTCTGTCTATCAGTTCAACCTTTTTTAAAACTCTTAAATATTTTCTTTTTTTGGATAATTCTTTTAAATTTTGTTTCTTTAATTCATTTACAAAAATAGACGCAGAACCATCCATAATTGGAACTTCTTCACTGTCAATTTCAACCATTGCATTGTCTACGCCAGAGATGTAAAAAGCGGCAAGCAAATGTTCTACTGTTGAGACCTTAGTGCCGAATTCATTTTCTAATGTTGTGCAAAGTTTTGCATTAGAAACGTTCTTATAATTTGCTTTCACTAAATTATTCTTTTTTATATCAATTCTTTTAAAAACAATTCCTTTATCAGCTATTTCAGGCAAAATTTTTATAGTTGATTTTTTTCCAGTATGTAAACCTTTACCTACTAAAACTATAGGCTTTGAGAGTGTTTGTTGGTATTTTTTTAACATTGTGATTTTATATCTAAAAATTTAATTGTATTTAAAACAACTAATGTTTCTAAAAATAACAATCTTAGTTAAAAAAAAGGTCAAAAAAACGTTTGATTATTGACTTTTTTTCTTGGACAATTGGTACTGCCTCTTTTTTCCACCCATATTGAACAAGATTAAAAGCATTTTCATAAATTTCATGTTGGGCATAATTTGTTAATAAATTTAACTCATACAAATTATTATTCGAAAAAGAATTCCTATAAATATTTTCAAAACATTTAATATTGGGTGCATCATTAATTTTTAAAAAAAACTTAGAATTTATTTTTAAAAAACTTTTTAAATTAATATTTTTAAATACGGTTATTTCTGCAAACTCTTGTATTCTAGCGGTAGCTATATCGCAAATTAATTTTTTTTTTATTTTTCTAAAATTTTGACTATTAAAAAACTCTTCTTCTATAAAATCATTTTTAATATTATCTTTTGAGAAGCTTGATTTAAGCAAAATATTTTTAACGATCTCATTTTTTAAAGCAATAACTTTTGATATATCACTCACAATTAAATTTGTACCAAAAGTAAATTTTTGGAAAAATCTTAATGCAGAATTTTCAAAGAAAATAATATCTATGCTATCTTCAAAAATTTCAATTTTAAAAAAAGTTTCTAATTCATTATGATCATTGACTATTTTAGTTCCTAACAAAAAATTTTTAGATATTAACTTCTTGACTCTTAAATTGCACTTATCGAAAACATGTTTAAGATTTTTTAATTGATTGCTATCAACTAAAAAAAAGGACATTTCCTGTGAATAGAAATTTCCAAATAAACCAATTGGTAAATTATTAATTTCTTTTTTGTCTAGAATATATTTTGAGTTTAAAATATGAAGAATTGTTTTTGAATTTTCTATTTCAAGAATTTTTGATTTAAGAGAATTCAAGATATAAGTGATGTTATCTTTTTCTAGTTTAGAGCCATTTAATTTTTTAAATCCAGAAAAATTTATTAGTGAGCAATCAAAGTTATCAATTATAAGAATTACATCTTTGAATATACAGTCTATTTTTTTTTCAATAAAATAAATATTTTCTTTTATTATTTTTATAGCTAAATTCAAGTCTGTGAATCTTTTATCACTTACGCCAGCTAGAGGCACTTTTTGTGAAAAAAGGAAATTAAATTGATCGTTCTCCAATTTATCTCCCGCAACGAAAACATATTCAAAGTTATTAATCTCAACAAATAAAACTGGAGAATTGATTTGCATTGCTTATTTTAAAATAAGTTGATCCTTAATTCTATAATCAAAAATTTTATATTTTGTGAAATTAGGCTGATCTTTTAATTTCATAAAGTTTGTAAGACTTTCGTCATAATTATTTGTTGGTAACTTTATAAGTTGATCTTTCAATGTTAACAAATCCCACCTTTTAGATTCAAAAAAATAAAATGTTTTAATCTCATTTAGAGGAAATTTTATAGTCTTAAGATCATTATAAAAAATCAAAAAATTTTTTCTGTCTCCAAACACAGTAGGCAAATCTTTAAAAGTTTTTAGATCTAAAAAGTCTATTAAATTACCTTTTGATGTAAAAAATTTTCTTTCTTTCATGTGCTGTAATATAGCAATAGGTTCTTTTTCAGTGATTTTTATTTTAATTGTATTTGGATAAATTTTTTTTAGCTCAAAACTTTCTATAAAATTTATCTCTCTAAGTTTTTTTTCTATGTCTTTTTTATCAATAAAAAAAATATTCGTATTATATAAAAAAGATAATTTTCTCTTTATATTTTCTTTATTTACAATTTTATTATTCTCAACAATTATGCTCTGGATTAATAAGTTATTTAAAAAATTTATATTAAATTTGATATTGTAAGTGCTAAAAAGTATTAATAATAGTAAAGCAATAGATAGTCGTTTTTTCATCTATTAATACTTGCGTCTAATAAAATCTTTTCAATTAAGTTAGGAAAAGTAATGCCACAATAATTAGCTATTTCAGGTACTAATGAAAGGTCTGTCATACCTGGTTGTGTATTAATTTCCAACAAGTAAAACTTATTTTTAAAAAATTTAAAATCCGCTCTTGTCACTCCTTTGCATTTTAAAACTATATGAGCTTTCTTTGCAATTTTAAGAACTTTTTTGTAATCTTTTTTTTCTAATCTAGCTGGCATTATATGTTTGGTTTTTGCTGACTTATTATATTTGGCTTTATAATCATAAAAAGATCTTTTAGGAATTAGTTCAATAGCACCTAGAGCTTTATTATTGAGCACAGCTGCTTGAATTTCTTGTCCACCAATATATTCTTCAATTATTAATTGATCGTATTTTTTTAGTAATAATTTAGATGATACAATTAAATTTTTTAAGTTTTTTGAAATCTTTACTCCTAGGCTAGATCCTTCATTAACAGGTTTTATAACAATCGGAAATTTCATTTTTTTGTTTGATAGTAATTTCCGCAACCTATTACTTTGAAATTCTTTTTTTATTATAGAAAAATATTTTGGGGTTAAAATTTTTTTTTTTAAAAATATTTCTTTAGAAATAATTTTATTCATAGCATTATGTGAGCTAATAACTCCTGAGTGTGTATATGGTATTCCCATATACTCAAAATAGCTTTGGGCTATTCCATCCTCTCCATCCTTACCATGCAGTGCATTGAATATAACATCTGTTTTAAGTTTGTTAATCATATTTAAGTTTTTAAATTTAGGATCAAATTTTGTAACAGAATACTTTTTAATCTTTAAAGCTTTGATACAAGCTCTCCCACTATCCAAACTGATTGGTCTTTCACCAGATGTGCCGCCTAAGACAACTACAACTTTTCTAAATTTTTTTTTTTTCACCTATTATTTTAATCTCTAACTCAAGATTAACTCCTGTTTTGTCTTTTACAGTTTGTTTCACTTTATTAATAAGTTTTTCAATATCGGATGAATTTGCGTTGCCATTGTTTACAAAAAAATTACAATGTTTCTCAGATATAACTGCATCTCCTTCAAAAAATTTATCACAACCAGTTTCTTTAATTAATTGCCATGCTTTTTTTTCATTATCCAGGTTTTTAAACGTACTACCACAAGTTTTGATTTGACTAGGTTGTGTTTGCTTCTTCTGCTCTATCATTTGAAATAGTTTATTTTCAATTGTTTCTTTTTTTGCGATTTTTCCTTTTAATACAACTGATGTAATTATTAACCCGCTTGATAAATTTGTTCCTCGATAAAAAAAATTAATTTCTTCTCGATTAATCTTTTTTTCTTTACATTCTTTAATATCAACAACATTAATCGAACATAAAACTTTTGAAATATCATTTCCATAACATCCGCTATTCATAATTACTGCTCCTCCTATAGAACCTGGAATGCATGAAAGAAATTCCAAATTACCGATCCCATTATCTTTCGCAAAATTAGAAATCTTACGATCAAGCGCTGCAGCTCCTACTTTAATAGTATCTTGACTTAATAAATCAATTTTTGAAAAATTTGATCCGAGTTTTATTACTACTCCCTTAATTCCATTATCTCTAATTAGTGTATTTGAACCTGCGCCTAATATGGTAATTTTTAATTTTTTTTCTCTTATATCTTTTAAAAACTCAATAAGTTGATTTTTATTTTCGGGTTTGAAAAATAATTCTGCTGTTCCACCTAGGTTAAACCAACTATATTTTGATAAATTTACATCAGAGTAAATATTTCTATTAAATTTTTTAATTAACTCTTGCTTCATACTTGCAAAATTGTTTTAAGTTCTCTCATATATTTTGATATAGATCCAGCTCCCATACCTATTATAATATTATTTTTAGTTAAATTTTTTTCAAAGTATTTTTCTATTTCATTAAAATTTCTAATCATTATTACTTGGGTTTTTGATAATTTAATAATTAATTTTGCAAAATCATATGGATTGTATTTTAAATTACGTTTCTCTCCTGCAGCATACATGGGGCAAAGAAGAACTAAATTAGAATTGACAAATGATTTTGCAAATTTTTTTTTTAAGGATATTACTCTCGAATATCGGTGAGGTTCAAATACAGAAATAATTTTTTTATCTTTGTGTACATTTTTTACTCCTTCTAAAATTGATTGTATTTCTGTGGGATGATGGGCGTAATCGTCATAAAAATCATTACTATTTTTACTAAAAATCTTTGTCATTCTTCTTTGAACTCCGGAAAACTTTTTTAAAGATTTTTTAATAATATTTTCATGCACTCCTAGATTCAAACATATGGATATCGCTGCAGCAGCATTCAATACATTGTGTTTGCCAAGTAATTTTAATTGAATATTTTTTATTTTTCTTTTTCTTTTTTTTATATCTTTATATTTTAAATCAAATACTGAAAAATCAATCTTATACCTTATGTTAGAAATGTGGTAATTTGCATTACTGCTTTCACCATATGTGAGTATATTTTTATTTTTGACTTTATTTAATATTTTTTTTAGATTTGAATTATCTGTGCACACAATTGATTTGCCTGTTGGTGGTGTTTTTTCAATAAACTTTATGAAAGATTTTTCTAAATTTTTATAATTTTTATAAAAATCCAGATGTTCATAATCAATATTTGTAACAACAGAATAATTTATAGGTAATTTAAGGAAACTACCATCAGACTCATCTGCTTCTAAAATAGCCCACTCTCCTTTACCAAGTTTGGCATTGCTGTTTAATGAATTAATTACCCCTCCGTTAATTATTGTAGGGTCAAGTTTTTGATCAGATAGGATTTTTGAAACTAAAGAAGTTGTAGTTGTTTTTCCATGGGATCCAGTAATGATAATATTTTTTTTTAATGAAACAACATCTGCCAAAACCTCGGCTCTTGAGTAAATTGGTATTTTTTTTGTCTTGGCGTATTTAATCTCACTATTATTATTTTTTATCGCTGAAGATCTGACCAATATGGTTGAACTTCTTACATTTTTTTTTGAGTGACCAATAAAAATCTTTATTCCTGCTTTTAAACATGAGGCCGTATTTTTATTTTTATTTTGATCACTACCTTGGACTCTAAAACCCATATTTTTCATAATTTGAGCCAACCCACTCATTCCTATTCCCCCGATGCCAACAAAATGAATTATTTCTTTTTGTCCTAAATTAATTTTTTTCATCAATAATTTTTTTTAACTCTCTATCAATATTTTTATACACGCTTTCATCAGAATATTTACTAAGATTTTGTTTGATTTTTTTTAATTTTGAATTGTCTTCATAAATTTCCCTAATAAGGTATAAAAGTTTATCATTTAAATCTTTTTCCTCTATTAAAAAAGCAAAATTTTTCTTTTGATAATATACAGCATTTTTTAATTGATGATTATCTGCAGAAGATGGAAGGGGTACTGACACAAAGGGTATTTTAGAGTTGCTTAACTCTGCCAAAACACTTGAGCCAGCTCTTGTGATTGCAAAGTTTACTTTTGAAAAGTATTGTGCAAGATTATTACTGAAGTTGAAAGTTTCATATTCTATTTTATTATTTTCGTAAAATAACTTTAGATCTTTATTTTGATCTGGCAAACAATGTTGATAAATTTGAAATGGTATTCCTAATATTGAACATCTTTTAAAAATACTTGGTAAAGTTTTTGCAAATATTTTCGCAGCTTGACTTCCGCCAAGAACAAGAATTTTCATTTTATCCACTTGATTAGTTTCAATATTTCTTTTTGAAAATTCTATAATTTCTTTTTTAATTATACTTCCTACTTCAATAATTTTATTTTTATATTTCTCAGGAATCCCCTCAAGCTCTCTCTTGGAGACAAATATCTTATTACAGAATGGTAATAAAAATTTATTAGCTTTTCCAACGATTAAATTATTTTCATAAATAATTAATTTAATTCTTAGAATACTAGCAGCGATACAGATAGGAAAAGATGCATATCCTCCCATACCAAAAATAATTTTTGGTCTGTTAAAAATTAAAAAAATAATTGATCTTAATACTGAAAAAAAAATCATTATTAAAGAAATAATCTTTGTTAACATATTTCTGGTCATTAATCTTGAAGCGGGCATTATAGAAATTTTAAAACTATTAATTTTTTTTAAATATTTTCGACCCCTCATGTCTGAAATAAGTTCTACGTCATAATTTGTTTCAATTAAATGTGTAGCTAAGTTATATCCAGGAAATACATGTCCTCCAGTTCCTCCAACGGCTATAAAAACTTTAATTTTTTTATTCATATAAATGAGTTTTATTTTTTGTATAATTTAAGATAATACCTGCAAGGATCGCACTACCAATTAGCGAAGAGCCGCCGTAACTTAAAAAAGGTAATGTCATTCCCGTTGAAGGAATTAAATTTGTATTAACTCCGACATGTATGAATGTTTGAAATACTAGAAGTGAAGCTAAACCACATAATGAAAATTTCGTAAATTTATCATCTTGATTTATACAATTTTTTATAATCCTAGAAGAAATATATAAAAAAATTAAGACAATAATCACTGATATTATTGAGCCATACTCTTCGGATATAATCGCAATAATATAATCTGTGTGAGCTTCGGGAACTTTATCTTTTAAGACTCCTTCACCCATACCTTGTCCTTTTAATCCACCTAGCTTAATTGAATTTAGTGCAGACGTAGATTGAAACTTATCGCCCTTAGAGGGATCGATAAAAGATATTAAACGATCAGTAATGTATCCAAATTTCTCTGGCATAAAATACAACAAAGAACTTAACACAATTAAAAAAGTTGAAAAAAAACTGAAAATAAAAAATAAACTCACTCCTGAGATGAATACAATTGCGCCCCAACTTAGCACTAGTAATATAGACTGTCCTAGATCTGGTTGATCGATTAATAATATAATAATTGATGATAATAATAAAAAACTAAAAAGATAATTAAATTTAGAATTTGTAAATTTTTCTAGAGTAATGATTTTTACCGAAACTAAAATAAAAAAAGGTTTTAAAACTTCTATTGGTTGTAATCTAAAAAAATAAAAATCCAACCATCTTTTAGCACCTTTTACCTCAACTCCAATAATAGGAACTAGTATTAAAAGAATTATTGAAATAATAAATACAGGAATAATAAATTTTTTTAAAAAAGAGGTTTCCATCATCGAAATTAAAATCATTATGACCAAAGCTATAAAAGTAAAAATCAGGTGTTTTGAAAAAAAGAAATAATAATCTTTATTTAATCTTTCACCAGCTAGTGAGGAAGTGGATGAAAATGAAAAAAATAATCCAAGTAAAAATAAAATGATAAAACTAAAAAAAATTTTTTTATCAATGTTGCGCCAATAGTTTATAAATTGAAGTTTATATATATTTTCTTGCATAAAATTTACACAATCTTTTAAATTCTTCACCTCTTTTTTCAAAATTTAAATACTGGTCATAAGAAGCAGAAGCTGGGCTAAGCAATATCGTGTTATTTCTTTTTTTAAAGATTCTGATATCTTTAAATATTTTTATTATTGATTTTTTTATATTTCCAGCTACAAAAAAAGGTAAATTATTTTTAATCTGATATCTAAAAAAATTTATATTTTTACCGATGATATAAGATTTAATTATATTTTTTCTTAAATTTTTTAATACAATTTTATCGTTTTTTTTTGGTAATCCTCCTACTATCCAAAAGATATTATTTGTATTTTCTAAAGCAAATTTGGTTGATTGAAAAGAAGTTGCTTTTGAGTCGTTTATAAACGTGTAATTTTTTTTTTTTGAGAAAGATTTCATACCTATGGGGTAGGCCTGAAAAAGAAGTTAAAGATTTTAAAAAAGATTTCTCTTTTATGTTTAATAATTTCGATAACTCAAAAACATATGACATGTTTTCATCATTTATACTTGATTTAAGATAAAAATTTTTTATTTTTGATTTTACTTTTTTGTAATTTTCTATTTTTGGAATAATAATTTTACCTAGCAATTTTCTCTTTTTCAGTTGATATTTTAAATTATTATTTAAAAGAGCAAATTGATTTTTTTTTTGATTTTTAAATATTTTAAATTTTGAATCAATATAATTTTTCATACTCCCGTGCCAATCAATATGATCATTAGTTATGTTTAATAATAAAGCATAATCTGGTCTTATGAATTTAGAGTAAGCAAGCTGAAATGAGGATACTTCAATAATTACAAAGGTATTTTTTTTTGTTTTTAAGCTTAGTAAAGGAGTTCCAATATTACCCCCTAATAGTGCTTTAATCTTATGTTTTTTTAAAACATGGCTTATAATTTTACACGTTGTTGATTTACCATTTGTTCCAGTTACAACAATACTCTTAAAATTTTTATTGCATAGGAAAAATAAATCAATATCGGTAATAATTTTATTTTTATGTTTAGTGAGTTTCTCTTTATTTTTTGATTCATTTAAGCTCACTCCTGGGCTTAAAATAATATAATCAACTTCCTCCAATGATTTATCAAAATTTTGTGGTCTTTTTTTCTTATATATTAATTTTCTATCGTCCCATACTTGATAATTTTTAAAATTATTTTTTTTAAAAAAATTAATCACTGATTTACCAGTTATTCCTAGGCCATAAATTAAAAATGATAAATTTTTTAAATTATTCATCGAGATCATTGACTACCTTAATTTTAGTGTAGCCAGACCAACTAAAGCTAGTATTATAGCTATAATCCAAAAACGAATAACAATAGTCGACTCTGCCCAACCCTTTTTTTCAAAATGATGGTGAATCGGAGCCATCTCAAAAATTCTTTTTCCAGTTAATTTAAATGAAATAACTTGAATTATGACTGATACTGTCTCAAGAACAAACAATCCTCCTACGATTGCTAATACAATTTCATGCTTAACAATAATTGCAATAGCTGCTAATGACCCTCCTAGAGAAAGCGAGCCCGTGTCTCCCATAAAAATTTTTGCAGGTGGAGCATTATACCAAAGAAATCCAAGACAAGATCCAACTATTGATCCACAGAATATCGATAATTCTCCTGTATCAGGTATGTATTGTATTTGAAGATACTCAGAAAAAATTGTGTTACCTACTACGTAAGAAATTAATGTAAATGATAAAGCAACTAACATTACCGGTACAGTTGCTAAACCGTCTAGTCCGTCAGTTAAGTTAACAGCATTAGACGCACCGATAATTACAAACAAGCCAAAAGGAATAAAGAATAAACCCATTTGCCATATTAAATTTTTGAAAAATGGAAAATAGAGATTGAATAAATATTGATGGTCAGAGTATTTTGTTAAAATAAACAGCGCTATAGCTGCGATTAATAATTGTCCAAAAAATTTATATCTAGATTTTAATCCACTTGAATTTTTATATTTAATTTTTAAAATATCGTCTAAAAGACCTAAAGCGCTAAGGCTTAATGATACAAAAATCAGTATCCAAACGTAAATATTTCTTAAGTCAGCCCAAAGCAGTGTGCTAGTAATAATTCCAATTATGATAATTACACCGCCCATAGTTGGGGTTCCAGATTTTTTTACGATATGATCAATTGGTCCATCTTGTCTTATTGGGCCAGTTATCATTTTTTCAGAAAAAATTTTAATAAGAGGTGCTCCGATTATAAAAACTACTACTAGCGAGGTGATTACTGAGAGACCGGTCCTAAAAGTTAAATACTTAAATACATTCAAAAAGGAATATTGCTCAATTAATGATGTCAAAAAATGAAATAACATTGTTAACCCTTTATAATCCTTTTGCTTAAATTGTTTAAACCTGTTGCGTTAGAGCCTTTTATCATTAAATAATCATTATTAGCTATAATGTTATTTAATGTAAAATCTACATCTTCTTCTTGTTGAAAAATATTACCCCGCTTATTTTTTCTAATCTTCTTATAAGTATTTAGAGTTTTGCTGCCTTTGATAAACACTTTATCTATATCTGAATTGTTAATAACTTTTGATAAATTTTTGTGAAGCTTATCTGATTTATGACCCAACTCCAACATATCACCAAGCAATAGATACTTTTTAAAATTATCTTTTTTGATAGAATTGAAATTTTTTATAGCGTTTTTAACAGATAATGGATTTGCATTATAACTTTCATCTATTAATTTAAATTTTTTCTTGTATCTTTTTATTTTATGTACCTTTCCTCGACCGTCAGTTGGTTGAATATTAATAAAAAACTTCAAAATTTTATCTATTTTTAAATTTAAAGCTTTAAGTAAAGCGATTGATGCCAATACATTGTAAATATTTATGTTCTTAATTTTTATTTGAAAATTTTGATTATTAATTTTGATAATTAAGAGTTCACTATTCCTTTTTTTTAATAACTTTCTTAAAAAAATATCTGAATTTTCATGTTTTCCAAAAGTAAGTATTTTGAGATTTTTAATTTTTGCTTTTTTATTTAAATAATTAAAGAATTGGTCATCTCTATTAAGAATTAAAATTCCGCCTGGTTGAATATTATTTATTATTTCGCTTTTTGCGTCTGCTATTCCCTTTAAATTTTTAAAGTTTTCTATATGAGCTTCACCAATGTTTGTTATAATTCCTATATATGGCCTAATTAATTTTGTTAAATTATTTATCTCACCCCTTTTGCTCATCCCAACTTCAAAGACACCAAATTTAGTACTCGTTTCTAGTTGTGATAAACTTAATGGAACACCGAACTTGTTGTTATAAGATTTAGGTGAGCAGTAAGTGTTTCCAAATTTTTGCAATAAAGCTTTTGCCAAATTTTTTAAAGAGGTTTTTCCTGCACTACCAGTAATTGCAACTATTTTTGCCTTTGTTTCAGCTCTTTTTTCAGATGCAAATTCATTAAGGTATTTTATTTCACTTTTTACTTTAATTATTTTTTTTTATTATTAAGCACTTTTTTTGAGGTTATAATATATTTAGCTCCTTTTTCTATTGCCTTTTGTATAAATTTTATCCCATGATTTTTATTTCCTTTTATTGTTAAAAAAATATTATTTTTTTTCATTATTCTTGAGTCTATAGCTAAACCATGGAAATTTTTTATATCTTTATTACCCAAAATACTTTTCATAATTTTTTTATTTTGTAAAAAAGTTCGTTCTTTATGAGATAACTGTTTTATTTTTATTTTGATTTTCTTTATTATCTGTCTATCTGAAGTTAAGATTGTTCTATTTTTATATATTTGTTTTGCCTCATGCCCTTTGCCTGCCACAAGTATGGTTTCACCAGGTTCAGCGTTTTGAACTGCTGTTCTAATAGCTTTTGCTCTATTTCCAATATTAAAGCAATTTTTATTTTTTATATTTTTAATTATTTCATTTCTAATTTTTGTAGGTTGTTCGTTTCTTGGATTGTCATCGGTAACGTAGATTTTTTTACATTCAGCGTCAGCTATCTTTGCCATTAATGGTCTTTTTTTAAAGTCTCTATCACCTCCACATCCAAATACTAAACTTATATTACTTACATGATCGCTCTTTAATGCTTTAAGAACTTTAAGTAAAGCATCTGGTGTATGTGCAAAGTCCACGAATACCTTCACATCATTCGAGAAAATTCGAACCAGTTCTAATCTTCCATCAACATATTTAATTTTTTTTAATGATTTTATAATCTTAGAGTCTTTTACCCCGCTAAATTTTGCTGCTGCAATTGCCATCCAAAGATTTTTAAATTGAAATTCGCTGAATCTGAGATCTGTGAGTTCTGTAAACTTTTTTTTGACTTTGTTTATATCCATTAAACGAAGCTTTCTTTTTTTAGCTATGCTTTTTAATAATGAATATTCCCTAATAGAACTATCACAAATTATAGCTTTTTTTTTCTTAAGAATGTTTTTAAATAAATATAATTTAGCGTTCAGATATTTTTCCATAGTTTTATGGTAATCTAGATGATCTTGACTAAAGTTTGTAAAAAGCCCAGTTTTAAAATTTATATGGTCAAGTCTATTTTGATGTAATCCATGGCTTGAGGCCTCAATAATAACATTGTTAATTTTATTTTTCTTTATTTTTTCAAGAGATTTGTGAAGGTGAATTGTATTGGGTGACGTCAGGTCTGATTTGAGTGTCTTATTTTTATATTTTATTCCTAAAGTTCCAATCGATGCTACAGGAATATTATTATAATTTAAAATTTGATAATAAAAGCCAGCTACTGAAGTTTTGCCATTAGTTCCTGTAACAGCTATTATATTTTTAGGTTGCGATTTATAAAATTTTGCAGAGATTTCACTTAATAAATAACGAGTGTTATAAGTTTTTATAACTACTATATTTTTGTTTTTATATTTACATTTTTTTGAACAAATTATTACGTTAGCTCCTTTTTTTACTGCTTCATTTATATATTTTTCACCATTAACTTTATTTCCTCTGATGGCGAAAAAGATAAATCCTTTTTTAACATTTTTACTATTTATTTCTAAACCTTTTATTTTAATGTTTTTTTTTGCTCTTGGAGAATTTTTAATTAATTGTTTCAGCAACATATTTTTGATCAAGGTCTCTACTATTTATGGCTAAAATTGGTCCAATTTTTTCTATTATTTTGCCAGCTACATAAACTGAGTTCCAACCGGCTTCGTTTCTAGTGCCTTTAATTCTATCTCCTCTGTAGTTATAGATAAGATCTTTAGCTATTTGAGGATTTTCGAGCATTACCAATAATGCATACTTAGGTTTCTGAGTTGGAAAAATTGATACAAAAGTATTCAAATTGTTATTTTTAGACTTATAGTTTTGAGATGTTCCAGTTTTTCCTCCTACATAATAACCGTCTATGTCAGCTAGGCTTGCAGTGCCCTCTTTATCTGTCACAACTTTTCTTAAGATATTATTTATTTGTGTGCTGGTTTTTGTTGAAACTAAACGAGCGTTTTGCTCATAATTATCCTTCTTAATTAAGCTTGGTCTTATTATTTTACCACCATTGACTAGTGCTGCGTATACGGTAGTTGCGTTTAAAGGCGTGGTAGTGATTCCGTGGCCGTAAGATACTGTTTCTAATTTACATTTATTCCAATTAAATCTTAAAGGTTTTCCTACTTCTTCTAATTCAATTTCAGAAGTTTTAAGCAATTTTGCTTTAGCAATGAATTTCTTAAATTTTTCTTCGCCAACTTTTCTTGCTACCATTAATGTGCCAATATTGGATGATCTTATTAAGATATCTTCCACTGATAGATTTTGTGGAAAATCTTTAATGTCAGAAATTTCATGATTGGAACATTTAACAGAACGAGGAATATTTTTAATAATTGTTTGAGGTTCCAAAATTTTATTATCTAATGCAAGTGCAATTGTAAAGGTTTTAAAAATCGATCCTAATTCATAAACTCCTTTTGTAATCTTGTTTATATATTTTTTGTCACTTAAATCAGCCCTAGAATTTATATCAAAATTTGGAAGGGAAATTAAAGATAAAATTTCACCATTTTCCACATCCATTAATAATGCGCCGCCTCCTGTAGCGTTAAATGTTTCTAAAGACGCGCTTAACTCTTTAGAAATTAAATATTGAATATTGGTATCTAACGTTAATTGTAAAGGTTTCTTTGAAAAATTTTCACTCTTTAATTCTTTATCAAAATATTTTTCAATTCCTGAAATACCAAAGTTATCATAATCAACTTGACCTATAACGTGGCTGAATAAGTTACCATGAGTATAAATTCTAGATTGAAATGGTTCAAAAATAATCCCCTTTTCTCCTAAATTCCATAATTTTTCTTTCTCATTTTGCTTGATACGTTTTTTTAAATAGAAATATTTTCCTTTTTTAAGTTTATTCTCAATGTGCTTAATTGGAAGATCTGGAAAATTAAGTCTAAGCTTTAATAAAAAATTATCCTTATTTGTTATTAAAGACGGATTAATTGCTGCATGAAACGACTTTACATTTCTTGATATAAGAATGCCATTCCTGTCAATAATATCATTTCTCAATAAAGTAAATTTTTTTACTTTATATTCTTTATCGTATATTTCAAATTGATTTAATGAGACATGTACAATTTTAATGCTGAAAATTAAAATTAAAGAAAAAAATAAGAAGAATAATAGATAAATTCTATCCTGAAAAAGATTTTTTTTATTTAAAAGTTTTTTTTTTTTATTCGTTTCTATAAAATCTTCAAAATAAAAACTTGTTTGTCTTGAATTATAGTTCTTAATTTTTTTATTTTTTTTTATCATACCTATTTTTTTTTATGACATACTTATTTTGTAAATTTTCAAAGCTGTATAAATTTAAAAATATTTTAGAGGACTCCATTGGAAAGTATTGATTATTATCTAAATGTCGAATTTTTTTTTCGAGAATTGCGGGAGAAGATAGATAATAAAAATCTAGCTGCGATTCATTTAAGTCTTTTTCTTTTGAAAGTGTTTTTTCACTTATCTTAAGTATTTTTTTTTCAATTTCTCTTGATTGGTTTTTTACATAAGAAGTTCCTAATAATAAAATTGAAAAAAATAAAAAGGAAAAAATAATTTTTAATTTAAACATTAAAAGACTCCAAATTTAAATACTTTTCAAATTTTTCTAAAATAGCTGATGGGAAAAAAAATTTATTTTTACTTCTAATTGCAATTCTAAGCTTTGCTGAACGAGAAGGATTATTTTTTTTTAGTTCTTTTATCGATGGTTTGATAATTTTTTTATCGTAATTTTCAAATAGAAAATTTTGGTTTAAATTTTCATTTGGTAAATAACGAGAAGGATTAGATTTATTTTTGGCAAAATTACTAAAAAAATATTTTATAATTTTATCCTCAATAGAGTGAAAGCTTATAATTAAAATTTTTCCACCTGGCCTCAATAATTTTGTAGCGTTAATTATTCCATTTATAAGCTCTGAAATTTCTTTGTTCACAAAAATTCTTAAAGCTTGAAAAGTTTTTGTGCTTGGATTTATTTTTTTTGAAAAATTTTTCTTTTTGCTATACTCTATTATTTTTACTAATTCACTTACTTGCGTTATTGTTTTTTTTGATCTTGCTTTAACAATATTTTTTGCAATTTTTGAAGCCTCCTTTTCCTCTCCTAAAATTTTAATAATTAATTTTAATTGTGTTTCACTTAGTTTATTAACAGCATCCTGTGCGGATAAATTTGATAGACCCATCCTCATATCAAGTTTGTCTTTAGATCTAAAAGAAAAACCTCTTGATAAATTATTAAGTTGAATAGAGGAAACACCAAGATCAAAAATTATAGTATCAACATGATCTTGGATAATAGTGTCGATCTGACTAAATTTTGATTGATAAAATCTAAATCTTTTTCGATATTTATTCTCGAGTTTGAAAGCAGCCGGCTTAACTGCTGAGTCCCTATCTAAGCTAATGACTTTGGTTTTTGGGTGTTTTAACAAAGCCTCTGAGTACCCGCCTCCGCCAAATGTGCAATCAACGATAACCCCGCCTTTTGAAGCAGATGAAAATTTAATGATTTCACTCAGCATAACTGGAAAATGGGAGAATTCCAGTGATGATTTTTGAGTATTCATTGATGTAAAATTTTATCATTAAAACTTTTGTCTTCTTAAAAATGCGGGAATCTCAAAATCCTCTTCCTCAACAGGATCTTGATCAAATAACCTATCTGAATTTTCTGATTCCGTTAAATCCTCACTATTTAAATCACTTTCTTGGTTTTTTTCTTCTGAAAAAAGTTTTGGAGTATATTCTTGACCTATATTTTCTACTAAAGATTTTTCATCTCGATTATTCAACTTTTCAAAACTTTTATCAGTATTTTTTTCAATGTAAGATGCACTTTCGATTGACACTCCAGTGGGGATATCATCTATTGTACTATTTAAAGTCTCTTCATTTTCTAAAATTCTGCTTTCTTCATTTCTCTCAAAATTATCAATTAGATTATTTTGTTCTTCATTGCTTTTGATTTCATAACTTTCATCTAATTTAAGAGCTGTTGCGCCATCTATTGAGTTGAATATACTTTTATCAGAGTTATTTTTGGAAAATAGGTTGTCAGGAAATTTATTTTTATTTTGTGTTCCATTTACAACATTTAAAACTGGTCTGGGTTCTGGAGATAAAGCTGAACCTTTTAAAGATGTAGCAACTATTGATACTCTGATTTTACCATTCATGTTTTCGTCTTTTATTGCACCAAAAATTAATTCGGCCTCAGGATCAACTTCTGCTCTAATTTTGTTAACAGCAGCGTCCACTTCAAATAGTTTAATATCACTTCCACCTGTTATATTCACAAGTAAACCTTTTGCACCTTGAAGAGTATATTCATCAATTAGTGGATTATTTAAAGCGAGTTCAGTTGCAGCCATAGCTCTATTTTCACCCTCGGCTTCCCCAGTGCCCATCATAGCTTTTCCGCTGGAACTCATTACAGTTTCTACATCAGCAAAATCTAAATTAATCAAACCCGGTCTTACCATTAAATCAGTTATGCTTTGTACCCCATGTTTTAAAACGTCATTAGATAAACTGAAAGATTCTTCAAAACCAGTAGTTTCGTTAGCAATTTTAAAAAGATTTTGATTTGGGACTACAATTGTTGTGTCTAAATGTCTTTTTAATTCTTCTAAACCAACAGTTGCTCTTCTCATTCTTTTAGGGCCTTCATAAGAAAAAGGGAGTGTAGTAACTCCTACAGTTAATATATTCATTTCTCTAGCTGCTTTAGCAATAACATGTGAAGCACCAGTACCAGTGCCGCCTCCCATACCGGAAGCTATGAAAACCATATTGCTTCCTTGAATATAATTTACTATTTCATTAATAGACTCGTCAGCAGCTGCTTGACCAATGTCATGTTTGGCCCCAGCACCTAATCCTTTAGTTAAATTCATGCCTATTTGTATTTTTGCATCGGCTTTACTCATTTTCAAATCTTGAGCGTCAGTGTTTACTGCAACAAATTCTACTCCTTGCATGCCTGCTTCTATCATCGCATTAATTGCATTTCCACCAGCTCCTCCAACCCCAATAACTAGTATTCTAGGTTTTAACTCTCTTAATTCTCCACCACCAACATTTATACTCATTACAACCCCCCTTTTTGTTTGTTATCCCATTTTAAGTTTGATCTATTTTGAAAAGCTTTTTTTCTTGCTAGTTTTTTAAATTTATCAAAATTTTTTGGTTCCCAAATTTGAAATGTCTTGCCTAAACCAACAAATAAAACGTTGTTTTTTAATTCTGCGTGAATAAGTAATTTATTTGATAATGAAATTCTCCCTTCAGTATCAAATTGCAAATTTTCACTCTCAGATAAAATTGATGTGGCAAAAAAATCTCTTTTTTCTTCAAAAGGATTAAGAGAGTCAATCGTGTTTGAAAGTTTTTCGATCCTATCTTGGGAACATGCCTCTAGTGCTGGATGGTTAAAAGATGGATAGCTTATAAATCCGTTATATCCCATTGAACTTAAATGAGATCTAAAAGTAGCTGGCACTGATACCCGACCTTTCTTGTCTATTTTGTTCTCGTAATTCGATATAAACATAATTTAATAAAAACTTATTATTTGTAACTTCTTTCAAATCACCCTCCATTATGGGATAATTTGGGATAGTATGGGTTTTTAAGAAATAGTCAATATGTTTGTAATTTTAGCAACGGTACAAAAGTAGAACGTTAATGAGGAGTTGCCAGATGATCTATAAGCCGGGTTCTGTCATTTAAGATGTCATTTCTCTAGGCTTAAATTCACATTTAAGCTCAAGCGGTTAACCCAGA
>MDTD01109555.1_pt1 | contig 31153 bp, 29 predicted proteins | sample 811221 | NCBI WGS metagenome assembly MDTD01 (sample SAMN05326646, study PRJNA326480) | marine metagenome | isolation source: seawater | place: Pacific Ocean: South West | collected 2011
AGTCATCTTTGGAGAACATCTATATAACATATTTAATAATTTTGACCTTTTATTATTTTCATCCATTAATTTTGTAAAATCACCTTTAAATTTATCAAAAAAATTTTTAATATCATCACTTAATGTATGTTTTGATTCTTTATCATTTCTATGAATATTCTTAAAAAAATTAATCAGTTCATTTACATATTTTCTAGTAGCTTTTACATATTCTAATACTTCTTCTTTTGAACGTTTAAATTGTACTATTTTATCTTTGTTTTTTCCTTCATCAATTACAACTGCATCTTTATCTTTAATTTTAAATTGACCTGGTCTTGGTCTTTTTTCACCATTTACATCACCATTAATATTTGGGAATACAAAATTACAAGCTTGTCTAGTATAAGATGCATATGTTGACATATCATTGCCAACTTTTCCTCTATTAAAACTCTTTAACATCTTTTCTTTTTTTTCTTCTATTTCTTCAAAATGATCGTATACTTCTTGATGATAATCTGTCATAATTAAATTTTTATAGTGAACAGTTTTTTTTGCAAATTTATCTGGGGTTGCACCAATATAGTAACTTACAAGACCCATTATTCTTCTTTGAAATTGATTCTTAGATGTTTCGTTTAAACTTTGATAATTCGTTGTTGATATAAATTTTTGATTAAAAATAGCTTCATTTGCTGGGAATGCGCCAGGTCTTAAGAGATTGAAAATTAAAGCAAGTTCAAATGGGTTATTGACTGCCGGCGTAGCAGATAATAATATAATTCTTGTATCTGGATTATCTCTTTTTTCTTGTTGAATATAATCATAAATTACTTGTGCACGTTTACCTTTCTTTGTACTAATATTATTATATACATTTCTAATAAAATTATGAACTTCATCAAAAATAAATATATTTTCTCTACTACTATCTGCTTTCTTCATAACTTCTAAAAAATCTCTATCAGCAAATGGAGAATCATAATGAACAAATTTTATATTTTTCATTCTTTGTTCTTTATCATTTGTTTCAATCCAAGCATTTAAATCTTTCATCCAAGGGTCATTTTTTAAAGATGCTTTAATTAATAAAAATACATTCCATTTTGGAGTATAATTAAATAAAACATTATATATATTTATTGCACTTACTGTTTTACCAGAGCCTAAACCATGATATACTAACATTTCTTTTACAGGTGATGTATAATTTAAAAATTGTCCTAAAAAATCTTGATATTTTGTAATTTCTTTTTTAAGTTTTTCGTTACATGGATCTTCACCTTTTTTCCTAACAATTTCTGGTAATTGATACTTTTTAAAATTTAATAATACCCAAGATGGAAATAATTTCCCATTTACTTCTAAATTCATATCATTTTTTGACATATTATATATATTTATATTTTAATTATTTTATAAATATATTTATAACTTAAAGAAAAGTCGATTTATCTTATTATACAAAAATGTCTACACATTTAACAATAGTAGACCTACAAGAGAAAATACCAATTATGAGAGATGCTCATAAAAAAACACCAATACAGCCAAGATTAGAGGCTTTAGAAGCTATGATTAATTTAACAAATTTTAAATTAATAGAACCATATTTTATTGAAAATATTTTAGAAATTATAATTGACCGCACAGATGATAAACCACAAGTATCTGAAAAAGCGATACATTTAGGTAAGGATATTATATCAAAGTTATCAATTCAGGCTTTTCCAAGAGTATTACAACATTTATTCAAAGGATTATCTGTTGAAAGAAAATGGAAAATTAAAATGGGAACTTTAACATTTTTAGAAGATTATATTAATAGAGTTGAAAAATTTGATAGAGATTTACTTTCTTCTTGTTTACCAGAATTAGTTACTAATCTAACAGAGATTTTATATGATACTAAATTAGAAGTATCAGAGCTAGCAGAATCTGTATTAAGAAAAGCAATGAAATGTATTACAAATAGGGATTTGGAACCATTTATTGAAGATTTAATTAAAGCTATGAAAGATAGAGATGAAACACCAGAGACGATTCAAAAATTAGCAGGAATTGTATTTGTTCAAACGGTTGAGGGTTCAGCTTTATCAGTTGTTATACCTTTAATGATAGCTGGTTTTAGAGAAAATAAAAGTCAGATTAAGAGAATGTGTTCAAGAATTGTTAGTAATATGTCTAAATTAGTTGAAGACCCATTAGAAGCAAAACCATTTTTAAAAGATTTAATCCCAGTTCTAGGTCAAGCTATTGATACTATCCCAGACCCAGAGGCAAGAGATGTTGCAACAAAAACACATGAATTTTTAATTTCACTGGAAAAGAAAGCAATTGAATTAGAAAAAAGTATGGAATTTAGAAAAGCAAATTATATAGCAAATTATATTTCTGTAAAAACAGAACTTGAAAAGACTGATTCTAATATTTTATATTGTTCTCAAATAGTAAGTTCTTTAATTCAAACAAAAACTACTGAAAAAGAAGAATATATAGATGAATTAAAACCATATTTAGAAAATATAAATATTGATTTATCTATTATTGATTCATTATATGATGAAGCACAAAAAGTTATTAATATTGGAAATAATGAAGAAGAAGAAGATGAAAGCGGAGAATTACTTTGTGATTGTGAATTTACACTAGCTTATGGTACAAAAATTTTACTACATAATACAAAATTAAGATTAAAGAAAGGATATAAATATGGTCTACTTGGACAAAATGATTGTGGTAAAACAACTTTAATGAGAGCAATTGCAGAAGGGTCTGTTGATGGTTTTCCAGACCCTGCAGATGTTAGAACTGTATTTGTTGAAGCTGATATTCAAGGAGAACTATCTCATTTAAATTGTGTTGATTATATTTTAGAATATCCAAATATTAAAGAATTAGGTGCTACAGAAACTATGGTACGAGATGTTTTAAAACAAGTAGGATTTACCGAAGGAAAATCTGCGGGAGCTGGTGGAGATTGCGATGACCCCATATCTTCATTATCTGGTGGTTGGAGAATGAAACTAGCTTTAGCACGTGCTATGCTTCAAAAAGCAGATATTCTTCTAATGGATGAACCAACTAACCATTTAGATGTTAAGAATGTAAAATGGGTTATGGGATATATTAATTCTCTAACTGATACCACTGTTATAATGGTATCTCATGATTCAGGTCTACTTGATAATTGTTGTAATTATATTCTTCAAATTGATAAAATGAAACTTAAACTTCATAAAGGTAATTTAAGTAAGTTTGTTGAAAATCATCCAGAAGCAAAATCTTATTTTGAGTTTAAAGCTAGTAAATTTAATTTTACATTTCCACAACCTTGTTTCTTAGAAGGAGTTAAATCGAGAGGTAAATTCTTATTAAAAATGGATAATGTTTCATTTACATATCCTGGTAATTCTGTACCAACTATTAAAAATATTACTGTGCGTGCTTCTATGGCAAGTAGAGTAGCATGTGTCGGAGTAAATGGGGCAGGAAAGTCAACGATGATTAAAGTTTTAACTGGTGAATTAGAACCAACTGAGGGAACTGTTTGGAAGTATCCAAATTCTAGAATTGGGTATATTGCACAGCATGCATTTCATCATATTGAGAGTCATTTAAATAAAACTCCCAATGAATATATTAGATGGCGTTATGCGAATGGTGATGATAGGGAAGGACTAGATAAAGTATCTATGAAGCTATCAGAAGAGGAAGAAGAATCATTGAAACAACCAATCGAGTATTCTTTTAAAAATGAAAGTGGTCAAATTAAAAAAGAACAAAGAGTTATTGAAAAAGTAACAGGACAAAGAAGAGAAATGGAAGGTAGAAAGAAAGAATATGAATATGAGGTTAAATGGAAGGATAAATCAATAGATTGCAATTCATGGCTCTCTGCTGAAAAATTAACAAATTACAGTAAATTATACGAAAAGGTAATAAGATTAATTGACCAAAAGATTTCTAATAAAGAGAATATTGCAAGTCGTCCACTTACAATGCAAAATGTAGAAAAACATCTTGGAGATACAGGATTAGAAAGTGAATATGCAACACATTATAGAATTGGTTCTTTATCAGGAGGTCAAAAAGTTAAAGTCGTATTAGCTGCTGCTATGTGGGACCAACCACATATTTTAATTCTTGATGAACCTACTAACTACTTAGATAGAGATTCACTGGGTGCTTTGGCTGAAGCAATTGAACATTATGAGGGTGGTATTATTATGATTACTCACAACGATGCATTTTGTAGACAATTGTGTCCTGAACGATGGGTATTAGAACGAGGGGAGTTAAATACTGAAGGTGATATTGAATGGATGGAAAAAGCAGCTAAACAAGAAATTGGATTTGAACAAGTTGAAGAAATGGTTGATGCTACTGGAAATGAAGTTAAAATAAAAAGAAAGAAAAACCTAAATGCTAAAGAGAAAAAGAAGAAGATGAAACTAATTAAACAAAAAATAGCTGATGGAGAGGATTTAGATTCTGAAGAAGAAAATTATGCAGTTGAATGGAATTTGTAATTAAATTTATGATAAATATAATTATATATTAATAATATTATAATTATATATATATATGGACAATTTTGTTGAAAAAAGAATGATTAGTATATCACAATCATTAAAATCTACATCACGTTCTACCGGACCAAAAGTCTGTAATAAATATTTAAATAAAATAATAGGTGGTTCAAATCGCAATGATAGTGATTTTTCAGAAAAAGTTATAAATATTCATTATAATCTAAATGTACCTGAATACTATGAACACTCTTTAAAAGATGGAGATACTAAAATTTCTTCATCGGGAGCTTTAATATCTTATTCTGGTAAAAAAACAGGGAGATCTCCTACAGATAAAAGATTAGTATATTCTGAAAAATATAATAAATATTTTTGGCTAAATAATAATTCACCAAATATCAATATGTCTCAAAAAGATTTTACTATTAACAGAGAAACGGCAATTTGTTATTTAAATAATTTAGATAATGTTTATGTATTTGATGGATATGCAGGTTGGGATGAGAATTATAGAATTAAAGTTAGAGTTATATCAAGTAGACCATATCATTGTATGTTTATGCATAATATGTTAATTAGACCAACAAGTAGTGATTTAGTTGATTATGGTGAACCAGATTATGTTATATATAACGCAGGTTGCTTTCCTTGTAATAGATTTACAGGAAATATGACAAGTTCAACTACAATTGATTTAAATTTTGATTCAAAAGAAATTGTTATTTTAGGAACTCAATATGCAGGGGAGATGAAAAAAGCAATATTTAGTGTTATGAATTTTTTAATGCCCCTAAATGGACATCTGTCACTTCATTCATCTTGTAATACATCATTAAATAATGATAATGTTTGTTTATTTTTTGGTTTGAGTGGTACTGGTAAAACAACTTTATCTACTTCTGGTAATAGAAAATTAATAGGTGATGATGAACATGTTTGGACCGATAAGGGAGTATTTAATATAGAAGGAGGATGTTATGCTAAAGTTATTAATTTAAATAAGGATAAAGAACCAGAAATATTTAATGCTATTCGGTTTGGAGCATTATTAGAAAATACTGTAGTTGATAATAAAAGAGATATTGATTTTAATGATTCTTTTTATACACAAAATACTAGAGTAAGTTATCCAATTGATTATATTGAAAATTCTATTATTCCATGTGTTACTTGTCATCCAAGTAACATTATATTATTAACATGTGATGCATTCGGTGTTTTACCACCAATATCAAAATTAACAAAAGAACAAGCAATGTATCATTTTATAAATGGATATACAGCAAAAGTTGCAGGAACAGAAGATGGAGTTAATAAACCAAAAGCAACGTTCTCTGCTTGTTATGGTGAAGCGTTTGTGGTATGGCATCCAATGAAATATGCTACATTATTAAGTGAAAAAATGGAAAAACATCATGTTAATTGTTATCTTGTTAATACTGGATGGGTTGGAGGTAAATATGGAGTGGGTAAAAGATGTGATATAAATATTACAAAGAAAATAGTTGATGAAATTCATAATGGCAATTTGAGTAAAGTAGAATATGAAAAATTGCCTGTTTTTAATCTTATGATACCAAAAAAAGTGGATGGTGTACCTATGAAAATATTAAATCCAAGGAATAGTTGGATAGATAAAGAAGATTATGATGAATCCTTAAATAATCTTGCTAGATTATTTATTGAAAATTCAGAAAAATATCACTTGGATAAAAATTTAGTTTTTAAGGATATAATTACAATATAATTTAATTAGGACATTCTTTTATTCTAGGTTCTCCCATTGGTGGTGGTCCATAATTAAAAATATCATTTAAGGTTTTCCAATCAACCTTATCACCATATTTAAAATCCCTAGACATCAAATTATTTTTTAATAATTCAGTGGGTTCTGGGGAAATTCTATATGCATATTTTTTAATTCTAGTAGTACCATCTTCATTGAAGTCTTGTGTTTTGTAAAATAAATATTCTTTGTATTTATCTGATACAAATAATGTGTGTTCTCTAGTAGTACTTCCTATTTTCTCTTCTCTAGTTATATAAGCAGCCATATCAATTTTGTATTTATCAGCATTTTCAACATCATCTATATTTTTATAACAATATTTATTAGATTCTGGTATTTTTGGTAGCATTGTAGGTGCTGCAGGGCGTGGTGCTGGTTCTGGTACTAGTGCTGGTTCTTGTACTGGTTCTGGTACTGGTTCTGGTACTGGTTCTGGTACTAGTGCTGGTTCTAATACTGGTTCTGGTGCTGGTTCTAATAGACGTGGTGCAGGTGCGGGTACCGCTGCACGTGGTTCTGGTACCGGTACTGATTCTGGTGTACTTCTAGATCTACCACTATACCAAACTATCTCCTCCTCAACGTCATCATTCTCTTCTGGTTCTGTTACTGGTACTGGTTCTGGTACTGGTTCTGGTACTGGTTCTGGTACTGGTTCTGGTACTGGTTCTGGTACTGGTTCTGGTACTGCGGCATCAGCTGCTGCTGCGCGTACGCCCGCTGGTGCATCACCGGCTGGATATGCTTCTCTCATTAGACGTAGTTGTTCATCTATTGCTCTACGTACTCGTTCATATTGTGCTCTACGTTCTTCTCCTACTGCTGGTACTGGTTCTGGTGCTGGTGCTGGTTCTGGTGCTGGTGCTGGTTCTGGTGCATCTTCAACTGCCCAAAGCTGCCCAAGCGATAATGTAAATCCAAATTTTGTTGGTTTTACACCAGCTGGTGTATGCGAAGGTTTATAATTTAATCTTGAATTTTTTTTACATTCGTATGTAAGTCTATTTAAATTATTACCTGATACTACTGAAATAGCAAAAATATTTTCATTAAATTTACCAAAATTAAATACGGAACCATTGCGAATATCTGTATCTAATACCATACGATGTTGTAGTTCATCTTTACCTTTAAGCTTTATTTCATCTGCCATTAAATAGTATACTATTCCTTCAAAATTTGTTTTTAATTTATTTTCAGCAGTTAATGCAAAAACTGGACTTCCTTTGCTTGTGAAGGTTCGCTGTTGTAATCTTATCTGTGGTTTCTCTTTTCCTGGTATTTTTTGAACAACAAAATTTAAATCAGGACAATTAGCTGGGTTGATTAAAAAATAATAATTTCTAATTTCATTAATCCGACCATGTGGAATATAACCACCTCCTGATTGTAATAAATTTAAATATTTTAATTTATATTTAAAATATTTTTCTTTAAAAATATCATCATTTGATGTATTTGCCATATATATATATAATAATCTATATTTTTATATTATATAAATATGATAAAAGAACTTGGAACAAAATATGGTGCTCGTCGATTTACACTTTTTTCTCATTTATCTATTGTAATTTTTTTTTCAATTATATATTACTTTTTATTAAAACCTAGTGATTTTAATGGAGGGCATGGATTAAAAAATTATATTGATTATTTTTATTATACAATCGTAACACATACATCAGTCGGATACGGTGATATTAGTCCAAAAACAAAAAAAGCTAAAATATTAGTAACATTACATATTATGATAGCATTTTTTTTAATTATATCATTGTGGTTATAAATATATTTATTTTTTAATGTAATTTAAATATATTTATTAAATTTAAATAAATTTATCTTCTTGAACGTTTTCTTGATGATTTTCTTTTAGAAGAGCGTCTTGAAGATTTACGTCTTGAAGTTCTTCTTGAAGTTCTTCTTGAAGTTCTTCTTGAAGTTCTTCTTGAAGTTCTTCTTGGTGGTTCGTCATCTAAGAAAAAGTCATCATTTCTTCTTAGAATTGGGAATGTATTACTTGGAACTGAATATACTGGGGTTGTTGTGACTACTGTATTATATCCTGGGACGGTATATGTTGGATATAATGGGTCAAAATAATTATAAACATTTCTTACATTTGTAGTAGTTGTAGATCTTTGTGGATTTGGTGCTGGAGATGATATTTTTAAATCACTTGCAACAACTCTACCAGTATCAGTATCTGTAACCCTTGAAGGAAGTGGTGGACCAACACTACCATCTGGTTGTGGGGTACCTGATTTAGCTTCAGAAAATACTAAATCACCACCTTCTTGTTCAAAACCATTGGGTGTATCACTTAAATTCATTTCAGAAAGTTCATTATTAGAAATAAAAATATCATTATTGCCACCGCCATTTTGTTCAACTTTATTTGAAATGTTACCTAGTTCTTGTTCTAAGATTTCATCGACATTAACTCCTTGAGAAATTAATTCTTCTCTTAATTTTAAATATTTATTTTTGTATTTTAAATATTTATTTTCGTAGTTCATATATATAAATCTATATATATTTTTTATTAAATTATAAATTATAACATAATAAAATAATATTAAAACAATATAAATTTAATCAAATATTAATTTAATATTAATTTAATCAAATAATGTTTTACCTTCAACACTATTTTCTTTTAAATTAGTATCTTTCATTACATTGTCGATATAATAAGTATGTGCAGTATCTTTAAATATATCAGTTACTTTATCAATCGATAATTCTGCACGATTATCTTTATCAAGTGAGTGAAATGTAAATGTAGAAGGTTTAAACTTTGAATATGACGCCCATTCATGAATTGAACCAACGTAATCAACAACTTTATCTACATTTATATTTCTATCAACTAATTTTTTGAAGTAATTTTTAGCACCATTACAAGACCATGATGCGCAATAAATTACAACAGTATCAATATCATTTGGTATCATATTATTATTTTCTAAAAGTAAATCTTCAAATTGTTCTTTTGAAATAGACCTTTCGTCATTTTGCCCATTAGCTGTTATTCTATATCTCATATTTTCATTATCTGATAAAGTATTAACAAGTAATACTTTTTTATCTTTATTATTTAATACATTATAAACAAATTGTGGGGGTACAATTTTCATTTTATATGAGCGTATGTCTTGTTCTTTTTTATAATTACTATGTAAGACTACTATCAAAAATAATACCAACAATCCTATAATAAAAATTTTTTGATTTTTATTTTGCATATAAAATAGTATAGAAAAAAATATATAAATATATATAATGTATCTTGATAGCTTATATGACTCATTTAAAAAAATTTCAAGAGTAGTGAGATACGGGAGTATAGAATATATTAATTCAAATATTGATAAAACAAATAAATCAAATGATTCAATTAAAAGAATTGATATGATCGCCCATAATTACATTGTAGAAAGCATAAAAGATTTAGATAATATAATTGGATATATATCTGAAGAATCTGATGATATTGTCTTTTTTAACAATAGGGATGAAGATTACTATATTAGTTATATACTTGCTTTTGATCCAATTGATGGTTCTAAAAATTTATTATCTGATATAACGGTTGGTACTATTTATACATTATATGAATTTAATAATAGAACAAATACAATCGAGGGTATCGTTGAATCGGGATATTGTTTATATGGACCAAGAACAATACTTGTTAGAACAAATGAAGATATTGTTGAACATTTATCATTAACTGAAGAATATATATTTAATAAAGATTATAACTTATCATTTGAAAATAATAATGAAAAAACATATTGCGTAAATGAATCAAATAGATTTTCAAATGAATTAAATGATTTAATTACTTTTTATAAAACAAATAAATATAATCAAAGATGGGTTGGTTCTATGGTTGCAGATTGTCATCAAATTTTAAGTAAAGGTGGTATATTTATGTATCCAAATAGTGAAAAATATCCTAATGGTAAATTAAGATTATTATATGAAGTAATTCCATTCTCTCATATTTTTAAGATAGCAGGTGGTGTTGGATTAGATAATAATTACAATGAAATATTAAATATTTATCAAAATTATAGAATTAATAGTAATAATGTTCATAAATCAGTTCCAGTTATACTTTGCTCTAATAAAGAACATAAAAATTTGTTAAATTATTTTGATATCAGGGAAAATATATTCTGTTAAAATAATTTCGTTTAAATTTAATAATATATATATATTAAATCAATGGTAAAAGAAAATAATACCGAAGTTGAAACAGCTTCTACTATTGTAGTAAGCAATGATGATAGGCAATACTGGAAGGAAGAAGAAGAGAAAATATTGGAAGAATGGGCTGATAAAGCACAGTGTTTTGAATGGATGCATAATAAAACACACAATATTTATAAAAAGAAAAATGGATATTATACGGTTCCAGTAATTATAATTTCCACATTTACTGGGACAGCAAATTTTGCTCAAGAAAGAATACCAGAAGATTATGTAAGTATGTATGTAATGATTATTGGTAGTTTAAATATTTTAGCTGGTATTTTAACAACTATATATCAATATCTTAAAATATCTGAATTGAATGAATCAAACAGAGTAGCATATTTATCATGGGGTAAATTTTATAGAGATGTAAAAACGGAGTTAAGCAAACACCCACTTGATAGAATGAGACCAAAAGAACTATTAAAATTATCCAAGAATGAATATGATAGATTAGTTGAAATTTCACCACCAATACCACAAAAAATTATAGATAATTTTAATGCTAAAATAAATAAAGAAACATCTGATAATTTACGAAAACCAGAAGTATGTGATATAATAACTGCAACTAAATCTTATGAAATGACAGATTTAGAAAGAAATGAATTAAGATCATTTTTTAATAAAAAAAATCAACAATCGGGTGTTTTAGAAGTTATTAAAGACGAAAGACTTGAAAATTTTAAAAAAACATTTTTTGAAGTTAATAATAGATACCCGACCGAAGATGAAGTAAAAGATTTATTTTATAGCTTATATACTAAAACAAAATCAATTTCATCATCTAGTGTAACTGTAATTTAAATATAAAATTTAATCATTAAGTTTATCTTCATCACTAAAATCAATATTTGATGAAACAGATGTTCTTTTATTATCTTTTAAAAATATATCATCTTTATTTTCTTCTATATCTTCAGTGACATTAACTAAAAATTTATAATTAAAATCCTCTTTTATTTTAGTATTAATGATTTCTGAATATTCAGAAAAATATTTTAAAGTATTACTAAATATATCATAAGATTTTTTATAATTAATATAAATTAAAATTCTTTTATTATTAATATTATTATTTAAAGTTCTACAGTGATAATTTTTATCATTTAGTTCTTTATCTAAATCAATATTATATTTTTTTAAATTTAAAAGTAGCTCTTTTATATTTGAGAAATTATCTGTAATATCATTTATAATTTTTAAATAATCATCTTTTAAAAATGATCTTTTAATAGGTTGTTCATTATTATTATTATTTAAATCTTCTTTTATATTCTTATTTATATTTAATAATGAAATATATAATATAGTTATTTTTTCAGAAATATTATACAATTGATTTTTTAATTCAGTTGTAAAAATATTTCGTTGGTTTGTAAAATAATCAACTTCAAATTTTACTAAATTTTTTTGATATTTTAATAAGTCTAAAGAAGTATTTATATCTAAATATTGTTTTGTTGATAATGATATTATTTTAGTATTTAAATTTTTAAACTTATTATTATAGTTATTTATATGTTCCTCAATATTAGAATAAAATAATTTTATTGATTCCATTTCACTTGATATATTTACTTCTTTAAAGTCTTTATCTATATAGTCCATCTAATATATAATAGATTTTATATTTAAAAAAATATAATATCTAAATTAAATATTACTCATCCATAAGCATGATAGCCATAGCACTATAATTATGTAAATCAATAAGAGTATCTCTCAAACTTTCATTATTAACTAGATTAATACCATTTTTTGATACACTTGATAATCTTTGAATTTTATCCCCCATTCTTACAATTACACCAACAGGTCCATAATTAGCAAAAGCATCACCATAATCAGCATTCTTTTTCTCAAATAATTCCATACCCTCCTTTTGTACTTTTTGAAATTGATTTATCCTATTACTCATATTAATATTATTATTAGTTAAAAGTTTAAATATTTTATAATTATAATATAATGAAATCTTTACTTCGAAATAAAGACCCTGCATTATATAATATCATAAGAAATGAATTCTCAAGACAAAAAAGAGGACTTGAATTAATTGCTTCTGAAAATTTTACATCTAGATCCGTTTTGGAATGTAATGGTTCAATTCTTACTAATAAATATTCTGAAGGACAAGTAGGAAATAGATATTATGGAGGATGTGAATATATTGATAAATTAGAATTATTATGTAAATCAAGGGCTCTAAAAGCATTTAATTTAGATCCTAAAAAATGGGGTGTTAATGTTCAACCTTACTCTGGTTCACCCGCAAATATGGCTGTTTATACCGCATTACTTAAACCACATGAAAGAATAATGGGTTTAGATTTACCATCTGGAGGTCATTTAACTCATGGTTATTATTCTGGTCATAAAAAAATTTCAGCTACTTCTATTTTTTTTGAATCATTACCATATAAAGTAAAATCAGATGGATATATTGACTATGATAATCTTGAAGATTTAGCTAATAATTATAAACCCAAATTATTAATTTGTGGTTCATCTGCTTATCCACGTGATTTTGATTATGATAAATTTAGAAAAATTGCAGATAATAATAATTCATATCTAATGTGTGATATGGCTCATGTAAGTGGATTAGTAGTTACAAATGAATTTAAAAGCCCTTTTGATTATTGTGATGTTGTAACAACAACTACGCATAAAACTTTAAGAGGACCTCGTTCTGGTTTAATTTTTTATAAAAAAGAATTACAAAATCAAATTGATTTTGCTGTATTTCCTGGATTACAAGGAGGGCCACATAACAATGTTATTGCGGGAGTAGCAACTCAATTATTAGAATGTATGACATATGAATTTAGAGATTATATAAGACAAGTAAAAAAAAATGCAAAAGTATTAGCTGAATATTTTAATAAAAATGATTATGATTTAGTGACTGGCGGTACTGATAATCATCTTATACTAATAGATTTAAAAAATAAAGGTATTAGTGGTAGTAAATTAGAATATGTTTGCGAAATAGTTGACATATCTATAAATAAAAATTCTGTGTTTGGTGATAAATCCGCTTTAAATCCTGGTGGAGTTAGAATTGGTACATGTGCCTTAACAACAAGAGGATTAGATGAATATGATTTTATCGAAGTAGGAAAATTAATTAATGAATGTGTTAAACTCTGTATAAAAGTTCAAGAAAAAAGTGGAAAAAAATTAGTTAATTTTAAAAATATTTTACACTCTGATTTTAAAAATGATATTAATAATTTAAAAAATAATGTTAATTCTTTTGCTGATGGATTTAATTTTTATATAGATATTAATTAGTATTACTAATTATATGGTTCTCCCGATGAATTTGAAAATTTAAATTCTGGTATTTTACCTGGTTCTCCTTTTGGTTTATACCTAAATTTTGCTTTTCTATTTTGTTTAAAATTTTTCATCATTTTTAGTCGCGACTCCCTTAAAAGATTAACTGGTGTACCCAAACAATCAATAGTAAATTCTCTAAATGGTGATTTTGATAATGAATCTAAATTATTATCATTAAGATATTTTTCTTTTGCATATAATAATCTTGTAAATAATGTTAAATACACTGTTTTTATAAAATTATTTTGTCTAATAATTCCATGAAAATAATTAACCAATAAGTATAATTGTATTAATTGAAATGAACCATAATAATATTTTGATTTTTCAGAATAATCATATACTATGCATCTTTCATTTCTACCATATAATTTTAATATTAATTCTTTATTATAATAAAATTCCACACTTTTATCTGTAAATTGAAAAAATGGATTATATTTTGTGAATGAAATTTTATTTCCAAATTTACTTTTTAATTTATTTAAAATTCTATTTCTATCTTCAATGAAATTATATGATATTGCGGATGTATATGGTTCTTGAACATATAATTCTTCTTTCATTTTAGATTTTCTCATTAATCTATTAAATGCTTTATGTCCAATTATTATTAATTTTAAATCTTTTACAATATTCATGATATATTTATTAATATTATCAAAAGTATTATCATCTAATATTGTTTCATATTCTATTTTGTTATAAATATTATTTAAATTAAATGGATAATGATGAATTAATTTAGTAAATCTTGGAAATGCCTTACTTAATCTAAAATAACTAGTCATAGGGTCAACATATACTCTTAAAGCATCTATAAACATAAAATGTGGATGAGACATTTTCATACCATCAACTTCAATAGTTGGTATATTTTCAAAAATATTTGGTGGCATGTAACTACAATCTGCATAATTAATAAAATTAACAAAAATTTTATATGTCTCGGGATGCACCCCTTCGGTACCTTCTACATATTTAAATTCTTTTTTATGTAAAATATCACATAAGTTTATTAAATCTTTTAATGGTTCAGTTGAATAAAATTCAATATCTGGTGTTTCTGCTTCTGAATAAAAAGCGTCATTTTTATTTTTACTTTTAATTAATGCATTTTGCGCCCATCCTCCATATACAATTAAATTATTTTCTCTAATATATTGTTTTATAACATCATAAACTTTATTAATTTCATTAATAGTAGGTTCATTATTTTTTAAATATGTCATTTGTGCTTTTTCTTCTAACTTTTTTAAATTTTTAGTAATTATATCAACATCTTTTTCTCTATAAAAATGTAAAACTTTTTCTGACATTATTAATATAATATATATATTATTATATTAATAATATTATTTTAATTTAAATTAATTTAATTTATCTCTATAGTTCTAGCATCATCATTATCAAAAATAGCACCGTAAGACGATGATAAATTTTTTTGTTTGTAATTAGCATAAAAATTTTCCCAATTTAAATTTCCATCTTCTTCAATCATTGTAAAAACTTTATATTTTTCAATAAATAATTCTGGTATATCAAATTGATAATTCTCTTCTTTAATTTTTTTAAATTTTTTATATAATTCGACATCTACTTCATAAATTTTTTTACTCTCCTCAATTTTATCTTTTTCTTTTTTTAAACTATTTATTTCATATTCTAGTTCACATTTTTTTTTATTTCTTTTTTCTTCTTCCTCTGCGGTCAATTCTATAATTGGTTCTTTTTCTATTACTTTACTTACTTTATTTTTATCTTCAGTAGTAATATTATCTGTAACTTCATAAATAGTATTTGTAGCATATTTTCTAATAGATAATTTACTTTCACTACAAAATTTATTTTGTACTATTCCATTAATCATATTTTGAACGTTATCTTTTGAATCAAAAATTCCTATTAATTTATCTAATTTAAATAATGCGTAAAACATATAAATATAAATATATTTAAATCTTTATATTTATATATATTAAATAATGTCTAATGAAAATATAATATCTGAATTTAAACGTCTAGTTGAATTTACAAAAAATAAAATAGATATATTGAGAAAAGAAAAAAATACAAAAGAAGCTAACAATTTAAATTTTAAAGTAAGAATTTTTAATAATGTTATTAGTGCTGTAAAATCATATCCTGAAAAATTAACATTAAATAATTATAAAGATATTGGTAATGTACAAGGAATAGGTAAGGGAAGTTTAGAAAGAATAAAAGATATTTTAACAAACGGAAAATTATCTGAATTAGGTGATTTTAAAGATATAAAGAATGAAAAGAAAAATGCAATTGAAGAATTAGAAGATGTTGTCGGTATAGGCAGGGCACATGCAATAGAATTATATGACAAAGGTATAAAAAGTGTAAAACAATTAAAAAAAGAAATAAAAAGTAATAATATTGAAGTTAATGATAAAATTAAATTGGGTGTTAAATATCATGGAGTATATAAGGTAGATATTCCAAGAAAAGAAATTGATGAATATTATAAATTATTTAAAACTCTATTTAAAAGAGTTAATCGCACATTAGATTTAGATGAAAATAAAGAATATATTTTTGAAATTTGTGGTTCTTATAGGAGAGGTAAAACAATAAGTGGTGATATAGATGTTTTGATATCTAAAAAAGGAACTAAATTAGGTAAAACAAAAGATGAAAAACATTTAGAAAGATTTGTTAAAAAGTTAAAACAACAATTAAAATATAATGATGGGAAACCATTATTAGTAGATGATATGACTGATAAAAATATTAAAACAAAATATATGGGATTTAGTAAATTAAAAGATAAACCAGTTAGAAGAATTGATATTAGATTTATTCCATATTCTTCTTATTATTATGCATTATTATATTTTACAGGTTCAGGTGATCTAAATAAGAAGATGAGACAAATAGCAAAAAAGAAAGGATTAAAATTATCTGAATATGGATTGAGTGATAAAGATGGTAATATATTAAAAGCCAAATCAGAAAGAGATATATTTAAACATTTAGATATGGAATATTTACCACCAAAACTACGCTAGTAGATTTAATCAATAAAAAATTGAAATTTGAATACTTATAAAAGTAATACAATCTAGCCTATAATGTGCTCCAACTCTAGCATTTTTACCCAAATGTACAATTATATTTTCTACGGAAGAGAAACTAATATCGCCACTCTCAATTTTGGAGGTGGAGTGAACGGTATCGCTGAGGAAGCATCACCCACTGAATTTGTCACATCTGCGCGTTCTTCTGAGAATCATGATATCCTATATCATCTTCAGAAAAATGCCATGCTAGGTGATTACCGCGGTATTAACGATTGCCTTAATTGGGTCAGGGATTCAGATTATGTTTCTACTGAATTGAAAGAAATGATTGAACAGTTTATTTCTAATGCTCGGGAATCACCCATGTTTGATTTTATTATTGCAGACCATCTAGCTACTGATGTAGACAAGGATAGACCGTCATACAAATATGGAAGTTGTGCTGATGTAGAAACACCTGCGTCAGAACTATATAATTTGCATTCTTCGCGAGAAGTAATTGAACAGTATAATGGCAAGTTTGCACCTTTGTGGTTTTTTGACCTAATGGGTATTTGGTTTCGCGAGGCTGCTCTTGAAACCCTAAAGAATATTATTGAAGAATCGCCACTAGTAGGTGTAACATCAATGATGATTACTGAAAAATTGCTATCTAGTGTAGCACACTGTGATTTTATTCTAGCACAGGAATTCCATCGTGGAGATAATATTGATGACCTTGTTCGGCGACTTGGTTGGTCAATTATTCGGAATGTAGAAAGCACTGCATTTCTATACAGGACCGATGCAGTTCATAATGGAACTCACCAAATGCCTCTCCTTAACGAGCATGTGAGTGACAGTATGCGTATTCGTCCAGTTATAAATCCACTAAAGTTTTACGAAGATAGTGATATCGTCTTTGATGTTGATAATTCGAACACCAAGCTTGCTAAGAAAGCAAAGGACGAAATGAAAATTATTAACAAGGCGAATGCACGAACAATGTTTGTGCATATTGGTCATATACGATTTGCTATCATCCATTGGTCTCAGCCAAAGACTGATGACGGCGTTGAACTACAGCAGAGATATTTTGAGTATTTGACTACTGAAGGATATATCGTTGGAGGAGACACCAATACATCTTCAAAGAAGATTGCCTTGCTTATGGAACGAATGGGTACAAGACTTCTTGGAAGTAATCCAACTCTTTCAACAAGCGACAAAATGCGCACTCGTCTTGGAACACACGGACAGTATCTTCGAGAAGATAAGGCTGGTGTTATGGTATCAGACCCAAAGAGTCATATTATGGTTCCATATTTTCTAACTAGTCTTTGTCAAAATACTGAAATTTTCTCTGATGGTCCTGTTGGAACAAGGGAGTGGCCATCTGATCATAAGGGAAAAATCTGTACCTTTAGGGGTATCAAATTTATTTAAAATAAATAAAAATTGAAATAAAAATTTATTTAAATTCATAAAATTAATGATATGAATTCTAACGTAAATGATTTCGACTTTGAAAACAACCTCAACAATCAAATTGCAACTATGAATGGTGACATTCTCAATCATCGTCACCCTCGCATTCTCATTGGTAATCACATTTATTACACCGAAAATGGTGTTTCATCTAATGTTCCATTCACAATACCGGACAATTGGATGGAAATATATCGAAATGACCCGCTTGTTAATTTTCATTCTATTCGTATTTGTTACGAGTATTTTCTAATTAGTTATTATCGTGATTTGGAGCGTATACTAATCTATCGGGACAATTTTAACGAGATTGGGGTAGATAATATAAATGACGGTGGAAATGAAATCAATAACATACATAATACAATTAATGCAATTACCGATAGCATTATATATATTGGAAATGTCTATCTTGGTGTTCTTCTAGCGTATGAGCGGGAGCAAGATCCGACGCATGTACCAGAGCAGAATCAGGTAAACACTGAGGAGCAGGAGTATCCTTCGGATCTTGATTAAATTAAAAAATTGAAATTAATTTCATTATAATATTCTTTATTTAAAATTAATTAATGTCTTTCGATTTTACATTTGAAGATCTATTTGATGATGCTACCTATCAGTATATTGTAAAGGAGACTAACTTCCTAATCGACCGACGCCGACAGCAGAAGAAGCGTTCACGCGAATGGCGAAAGTACCGTAATTCAGAGATAGCAGCTGGGCGTCCAGACCCAGGGCGCAACAAGTATACTCCAAATCGATATTATTCTCGTAAGCTCAAGAAGGAAAAGGTAAAGGTCACAACACCTGTACCACCACCTCCTCCTCCACCACCAAGTGCAATGGAACTACCAAGTGTTCCTGAGATACCTGCAAATATACTAGCAGAACTCGATCAGATTACTGATATTCCAGAAATTCCTGTTAACATACTGGATGAGATACTGAACGAAACAAATGAATCCGGTGGCGATGCATGAGTAATTATAAAATATTTATTTAAACTTAAATAAATATTTTATAATAATATTATATGACAACAAAGATTATAGCATGGAATATAAATGGTATGAGGTCAATTATTGATAAAAAATATTTATATGATTTAATTCAAAAAGAAAAGCCAAATATTATTTGTTTTGGAGAAACAAAATTAACTTGTCCAATTGACGAAGTTGAAAAAAAATTAAAAGATAAAATAAGTGGATATAGATATAGATACTTTTCTCAATGTAGTGTTAAAAAAGGATATAGTGGAACAGCAGTATTTAGTAAAAAGAAACCAATTAATGTTATTTACGGTATTAAATTTGGTGATATTGAAGTTGATCAAGAAGGTAGGGTAATTACTTTAGAATTTGAAAAATATTTTTTAATTCATGTTTATACTCCAAATTCTGGGCAAACACTTCAAAGATTAAAATATAGAACGCAAGAATGGGATTCATATTTTAGAAAATGGATTCAAGCATTACAAAGTAGTAAAAATGTAATAGTCTGTGGTGATTTAAATGTTGCAAATGAAGATATTGATATTCATAATCCAAAGGGTAATAAAAGAACTGCTGGTTTTACAGACGAAGAAAGAACAGAGTTTAAAAAATACTTGAATAATAGTAATATAAAACTAATAGATACATATAGATATATTAATCCTACAAAAGTAGAATACTCTTATTGGTCTTACAGATTCAAATCTAGAGAAAAAAATAAAGGTTGGAGAATAGATTATTTTCTAGTTTCAGAAAAACTTAAAAATAAAATAATTAATTCAGAAATTTTAACAGATATAATAGGTTCTGATCATGCACCAATTAAATTAACAATTAAAATATAAATATTAATATTTTAATTTATATTTAAATATTTCAAAATCTTTTTTATAAATAGTATAAACTAATTTAAGCATTTCATCTCTATTTTCACCAGAATATAGTATTTTTTTGTCATGTTTATCTGATTTATTTAATATATTTAATCTTTTGTTTATTAAATTATTATTGGTACAAAAATTATTCCAATCATTATTTAAATTATCATAATTTAAAATATGTACATTACATTTTTGATTACAATGGATATAATCAAATTGATTTCTTTTTATAAATTTAGATAAACGGTCTTTACATTTATAAATATTTTTCAAAAAATCATAAAATGATAATTTATTATTAAAACCAAAATAGTAATAAAACGAGATTATTCTATCCTGAGGATGTCTAAGTACAGTAAATATTTTATAATCTTTACAATTTTCAAGATTATATTCATTTAACTTTTTATGGTACTCAAATATGAGATTTTTTATAAGTAAAAATATAAGTGGGACATATAACCACAGATAAACTGTTAATTTTGAATATTTTTTTAAATAATTTATTATTTTAATTAAAATATCTTCTTTAAGATAATATTTGTCAATTAAAAAATTTTCTATAGAAGTACCAGCATTTTTTGGAATATGAATAAATATTAATTTTTGGTTACTTAAAATCATTAAATTTATTATAATAATTTATTTAATAATTTTAAATATAGTAATCGTCGTTTATACATTTTAAAATTGAAATAGTAATTATTTTCCCATTACAACTATCATAATCTACTTCATTTTTTTTATTTAATTTTTTATTATTTAATAAATTAATTAATTTATCTATTAGTATTTTTTTCTTTTGTTTCGTTAACATTAGATTATTAATATATTCTTTAATTTTAATTTTTTTATGAACAATATTTAATTTATTCCATGGTTTTTTATAATAAAAATCATCTATATTATCTTCTTTTATCTTTATATCTGAAAGAGTAGCACTATTAGTAGCACTATAAATAGGATTCAAAGTAGTATTAAGATTAGGACTAAAAGTTGCACTATGATTATTACATTCTGATTCTGATAATAAATCTTCACTTAATATATTTTCAAAATAAGAATTATATTTGGTGTTATGTTGTTTATTTAAAATTTTTTTTAATGTTTTATAATACTTTAAATTAAGGGTATTATTATATTCTTCTAATAATTTACTCATTAATTAATATAATATATTCATCTTTAAACTATTTAAATATAAATAAGTATTATTATTAATTGAAATGATTTCATTTGATGAATTATTTGCTCATCGTATTTATTATCAAGATATAACTTTTGATGAATTTTATATTATTAAAAAATTAAAACAAATATTAATTGATGATGGCATGAATGAAAGTAATACAAATAAATATTTATATGATTTTTACATACATTTTGGACATAGTATGAGTATTGAAGATATTGAATCTGTACAAGTATCATCTCCTCCAAATCAAAATATTTTTACATCATTTTTCAATTTAATAAATTTATATCAACCTAATAATCAAGATAATAATAATCAAGATAATAATAATCAAGAGATTAATGAAGATAATAATAATCAAGAGATTAACGAAGATAATAATGATAATATTAATGAATTAGAAGAATCAAATGATAATGGTTCAGAAGCAGATATAGAAGATAATTTATTATCCCCGATAAGTGAAGAAGAAAATATAAATTCTCAAAGTCCAAACCAAGAACATATTCATATTGATTTCCCTTTAAATTTTTCAGATAATGTAAATAATTTATCGGTTATAGATAATAATGAAAATTTACATTATAATCTTTTTGGTACTATGCCAAATTTTTTAATAAATAATAATCTGAATAATGAAAATAATAATGAAAATAATAATCAATTTACTTTTGAATTTAATAGCTTATTGGATAATACAAATATGATAAATCAAATTATGGGACAACTAATTAATACACCTAATCAAAATAATCAAGAAGATATAAATATAACAATGGATAAAAACGATATTGATAATTTAAAAATATTAAAATATTCAAATGAATTACCAGAAAATTGTTCTATTTGTTTAATGGATGTATGTAAAGATGATTACTATTATAAAATAAAATGTAATCATATTTTTCATAGAAAATGTCTTGAAAAATGGCTTGAAGAATATAATTATATATGTCCTGTATGTAGAACTGAATTAGGTAATTCAAAAGCACATTTAGATAATGAAGAAAATTCAGTATCTTCCGAGTCTTCATCCATAGATAGTGCTAATAATGTTTAATTTAGAAATATTTAATTTTTATAAAATAGTTTATAAATAACATATGTTATTAAATATAAAATACCTCCCCATAATGTATCTACAAATAATGGAAGTATATTCCATTTTTTAAATATTGCTCCAGATGTAAATTCAAAAATACCATATATAAATAAACCTAATAAAAATGCATCTAAATGCATTTTACCATTATCTTTCATAACTATAAAATAATAGATTGATAAAATAATAAATAAATATGATAAAGAAGCAATATTTTTATTTACATTCATTGTTTCTCCTTGAATTTTTAAAACCATCTTACCAAAGTATTTTCCCAAAAATAATGATAACCAAAATAAATCTATAACTAAAACTATTATTGAAATTAAGACAAATTTTTTTACATGTTCTGACAAAGTCATATATAATTAAATAGAAAATTTTAATTATATTTAATTATATATATTTTATGACAAACAAAGAAGAAATTATTATAGCAGTATGTGGACCTGTCGATGCAGGCAAATCCAGTCTAGTTGGTGTTTTAACTAAAGGTGAATTAGATAATGGCAGGGGTTCTGCCAGAAGCAGAGTTCTTCATCATTCACATGAATTAGATTCAGGTAGAACAAGTAGTATTACTTTAAATCCAATTAAATATAAATCACAAGACGGTGTTGTTAGTTTGAATTCAACAAAAGGTCGTAAAAAAACAGAACCTAGATATATACGCAATTTACAGTTTTCAGATGATAATAATAAAGAAAAAATTATTTCTTTTATGGATTTAGCTGGTCACGAAAAATATCTTAAAACAACAATTTTTGGTGTAACAGGTATGTTTCCAGATAGAGGGATTGTAGTTATTGGTGCAAATACAGGTATTACTAAATTAACACGGGAGCATTTAGGTATTTTACTTTATTTAAATATTCCTTTTATTATTACAATTACAAAAATAGATTTAGCACCACCAGAAATTTATCAAAAGTTAAAAAATCGAATTAAAAAATTATTAAATAAAAATAGTTTTAACAAAATAGTATATTTTATCAATGATGATAATGATAATAATAAATATTTAGATGACATGATTCATAATAATGATATTATTCCAGTTATTAGTATTTCTAATAAAGACGGTACAAATATTGAAAACTTACATAAAATTATTTATAATATAAAACCACGTGATAAATTTGTAAAAGAAGTTGATAAAACGGTTGTTTATTTAGATTCTAATTTTACTGTTCCTGGTATTGGTCTCATAGTATCGGGTACTGTTAGAGGTAAGAATATAAATGTTAAAGATAAAATGTATATTGGACCAGTTAATGGCGAATTTTATCCTATAATAATTAGAAGTATCCATAATAGTGTAAGAGAAGATGTTAATACTATTGGTAATGGAGTTCAAGGTTGTTTTTCTATTAAATTTACAAATACAAAGCAAACATTAACTAGAAATCAGATTAAAAAAGGTTTTGTATTAATTGATAATATTGAAAATTGGAAAGAAAATATAACTGATAAATTTACTGCAAAAATTAGAGTTTTACATCATTCATCTATGATTAAAAATGGATATAGTCCAGTTATTCATTGTGGTCCTATTAGACAATCAGCAACTATTGAATTAATAGATGGTGAATATCTTAAAAGTCAAGAAAATGGAATTGTTAGATTTAAATTTAGAAATAACAAAGAATTTATTGAGAAAAACATGGTTTTCTTTTTTAGAGATGGATTAACTAAGGGGGTCGGAGAAGTAATATAAATAAAATATTTTAAATATCATTGTTAACTGGTACGATATCTTCAACAATATCAAGACATGTAAAAAGTCTCATTCGGCAACAATAACGACGAATACCAAGACCTTGAATTAATTTTTGAATTTCTTTTTCTTGTTCCTCTTTATTTAATTTAGGATTTTGACATATTTCATTTTTTTTTGTTTCATATTCGGTTGCTTTTGATGCTAAAAGGAAACCACAAGTAGGACAAGTTGCGTAAATCATTATATATATTTATATTATATTTTTAATTAATAATTATCAATTTTTTAACTAAATATAAAAATTGATATATATATATTTAACCATTAATTTATTATTTAATATAATGGTTAAACAATTAGGAAAATTAGGTGAAATCATACTATTAATTAACGAAAATTTAGATAATAATTTAAAAAATATTCATAGCAGCGTAAATAAGAAATATAAAGATACTCGATATGAATTAATTTCTGATATTTATTATCGTTTAAAAAAAGATGGTTTAGATAAGATGAATTTAAATTTTAGAGATTATGATAATTATTATAAAATTAATGAAGTAGAAAATAAAAAAATTAAAGTTCCTAAAAAATACAAAAATTATGAAGAACAATTTCAAAAATTATACGCAACTCCGCAACCAGAACAAAGAACACAAGAATGGTTTGATTATCGATATAATAGAATTACAGCTTCTGATATGGCTACAGCTATTGATTTGAATCCATATGAAAGTGTAGAAGGTTTTATTTGTAAAAAATGTGATCCGAATTTTCCATTTTTAGATAATGAATTTGTATTCCATGGGAAAAAATATGAACAAATTGCTACTCAATTATATGAACATATTTATGATAATAAGGTAACCGAATTTGGCTGTGTACCAAGTGACAAGTATAAATTCTTAGGAGCTTCTCCTGATGGTATTTGTTCCAAGTCTAGTCTTCAAAGTAGTTTTAGTGATATGGTGGGAACTATGTTAGAAATTAAATGTCCTTATGTTCGTAAAATTAAAACAAAAGGTAAAATTGCTGGAACTATATGTCCATTTTATTATTATTGTCAGGTTCAACAACAGCTAGAATGTTGTGATTTAGATTATTGTGATTTCTGGCAATGTGAGATTAAGGAATATAAAGACAGAAATGAATATTTACTTGATGAAGATTTTAAAACAGTTTTTAGTGAAGGAGATAAAGGTGAAATTAAAGAGATTGATTCTAGATGGGCTAGAGGTTGTTTACTACAGTTTCTACCAAAAGAATATGAACCTACACACGATGAAGACAAACATGTTTATAAATCAACATATATTTATCCACCAAGACTTGATATGACACAAGAAGAATACGATAGATGGTGTTTAGAAAAAATAAGTAATTGGCAAGAAAATACTGAAATGGCAGAAAAGTATTATTTTGATAAAATTATTTATTGGAAGATTCCTAAATCACATAATGTAAAGATTGTACGAGATAAAGAATGGTTTCAAAGTATATACCCAATTCTTGTTGAAACTTGGGATAAGGTTTTAAAATGTAGAGAAGACTCAAAAGAAGTTGCTAGATTACAAAAGATAGCTGATTCTAGAAAAAAATTCTATAGACTAAATACAAGTTTTAAAAAAAATACTTTTAAGAAAAAAAATTTTTTATATGAAGATAATAGTGAAAATGAAAATCCATTTACTGAATTTATTAGCTAATTAATTTACTATATAAAATATAAAAATTATTTAAATTTTATATTTTATATTACAATAACATTGTTCTTCTACCTCTTTCAAGATTTAATACTTTTTCTTCTAAATATTTGCAAAATTCTTCTAAATTTTCAACTCTAGATTTTAATTCTTTGCATTTTTCAATACATTCTTCGTCATTTGTTTGTGTAGATTTATTAACTTTATCGTCTTCTATAGTTTCCACTGTTAAATTATTATCTTCTGTTTCAACATTATAACTTAATATTCCTCCCATATATATTATATTATATATTATTTTTATTAATTGTTTTTCTATTTAGGATATTTTTATGCCAAATTTTTGTTAAAGAACCTCTCGCCTTCTAGAGTCATCTCCTCATTTGTAGTAGGTACGGATTTTATTGGTGCTGGTTTTATGAAATAACTTTACCATCTCGAATAGTAACACCACGACCACCTCGAGTATTTCTCATTATTTGACGTTCAATAGGAACACCTGCAAACGCTCCACGGTGAATATTAACGCCAGGTGGAATTTCAATAGATTTAAGATTTCTACATAATGCAAAAGCATACTCTCCAATATTAGTAACACCTGGTTCTATCACTACAGATTTAATTTTACTATTACCGTAAAATGCTCTATTTTCTACATTTTTAGTAATTCCTATATGATTTGCATCTCCACACTCTTTACTATTATTACATATAACATTACCATCTCGAATAGTAACACCACGACGACCATTTTGAGTAATTTCCATTATTGGTTTTTGAATAGAAACACCTCCAAACGCACTACCATGAATATTAACGCCAGGTGGAATTTCAATAGATTTAAGTTTATTACATCCATAAAAAGCAATTGTTCCAATATCGGTAACACCTTCTTCTATCACTACAGATTCAATTTTACTATTACGGAAAAATGCTCTATTTTCTACATTTTTAGTAATTCGTACATGAGTTTCATTAGGACACTCTCTACTATTATTACATTCTTTAAATACTGTAGCTGTTGGTCTTGTAGTTGTAGTTGGTCTTGCAGTTTTTGTTGGTCTTGCAGTTTTTGTTGGTCTTGCAGTTGTTGTTGGTCTTGTAGTTGTAGTTGGTCTTGCAGTTTTTGTTGGTCTTGCAGTTGTTGTTGGTCTTGCAGTTGTTGTTGGTGCTGGTTTTGTATCTATAACGTTACCATCTCGAATAGTAACACCACGACCACCTCGAGTATTAATCATTATTTCTTTTATTATTGGAACACTTGTAAACGCAGTGTAATGAATATTAACACCTGGTGGAATTACAATAGATCTAAGATTAGCACATCTTGTGAAAGCATGTTTTTCAATATATTTAACACCTTCTTCTATCACAACAGATTGAATCGAACCATTATTAAAAAACGCTGCCGCTTTAACATTTTTAGTAATTCGTACATGAGTTTCATTAGGACACTCTCTACTATTATTACATTCTATAAATTTTGCAGTTGTTGGTCTTGCAGTTGTAGTTGGTCTTGTAGTTGTAGTTGGTCTTGCAGTAGTTGTTAGTTTAGCGGTTGTTGTTGGTCTTGCAGTTGTTGTTGGTCTTGCAGTTGTAGTTGGTCTTGCAGTTGTAGTTGGTCTTGCAGTAGTTGTTAGTTTAGTGGTTGTTGTTGGTTTAGCAGTTGTTAATAATATAGATGTAGTTGTTGGTGCCACTGTTGTGGTAGGTCTTGCTGTTGTTGGTGCTGCAGCTGTTGGTACCACGATACCATCACGAATAGTAACAGCGCGACGACCTCGAGTATTAATCATTATTTCATTTATTATTGGGACACCTTTAAACGCATTAGGATGAATACTAACACCAGGTGGAATTACGATAGACCTGAGATTAGTACATCCTTCAAATTCAGAAGAAGTAATGTTACTTACACCCTCTCCTATCACAACAGATTCAATATTTGTATTATTCAAAAACGCCGTTGGTTCTACATTTTTATTAATTCGTATATGAGTTGCATCTCCACACTCTGCATTATTATTACATTCTATAGTTGGTACGTCAGTTGTTGTTTCTATTTTTATTGATTGCATTTGAACTCCATCCCGTTCAATTACATCTGTAATAGCATTTTTAATCTTATTTTGCATTTGCATATCATTAATTATATTATTTGAATTATCATTAATATAAATTTTATTTATTTTATTTATTGATGATGCTGTTTTAGTTGGTACTTTTTTTGTTAGTCTTGTAGGTTTTGTTATTGTATCAGAGTTTTTAACCAACAATGATTGTTTATATGAGCTGGAATTTTCTTTTTCAAACTCAATCTTTAAATTATTTATTTCAGAATTTATTTTCATTAAGTCCCTATTGATTTCTTTCAATCTTTCCCTTTTCTCGCGTATGTCATTTAATTTTTTTAAATTATTATTCCGCTGGGAATTTAAATAACGGATTTGATTATCTATTTTTATATAATAATTATTTTGAATCGGCAATATTACTCGTCGTTTTTTAAACATTATTTTCGCTAAAAATTTTTGTCGTTTTTTTTGCTCGATTAAATTATGCAATTCTATTAAGTCATTTTCTAGGTCTATTTCAATTGGTTCACCTTCTCTCGTTTGAACAATTGAGAGGATATCATTTTTTTCTCTTTTCAAATTCATCATCTCCTGATATTTTGGATTCAAAATATATTTATTAAATTCATATTTCTTCTTACTATATTCTTCGTTTTGTTGCTTTATATTTTCTAAATTAATTTCATAATTTGCTCGTTGAGTTGCTTCTCTTTTTGCTTTTTCAGTAGCTATTTTAGAAGCTTTGGTAGCAGCTATTTTAGAATCTTGGCTAACAACTTTATCCCTTTTCTCTATCCTAGCTTTTTCTGCACTTCTAGCTTTCTGTCTCGCTTTACTATGTATCTTTAAGTCGGATATTCCTTTTTTAAAAATTTTGTCTTGTTCTTGCTTAAGTCTTTCTATTTTTTCAGAATAAGTTTCTGTTGATTTTTTAATTGGTTTCTTAATTGGTTTCTCATTTCTAATATTACTTGGTGGTGGATTTCCCATATATATATAATATTTTATATTATTTTTTCATTTATTTTATAGTAAAATAAATGAAAAAATATTTAAAATCCAACTATTTAATTAGGAATGCATCCTTTATTTTCCACCGCAAAGTATTCGTGGTGCGGCTCAGCACGCCACCGGCTCGAGGTGAAAAGCGTACTCCTCCGGTTCTGCTTTTCCTTCGTCAATATTTTCCAGGCAACCGATGCACCCTTTACCTCCGGCATCCCCAGTGGCCTTGTAGCACTGCCCCTTGACGCGATAAACAAGTCCACCAATCTGATGGGCCGAATCATGAACACACTTAGGGCTTTCATTTTTGCAGGCGGGAAAATCGTACACGGTGACCGGCGCCGCTGTTGTTCTTGCACGAGTTGTTTGTCTACTTGTTTGTCTACTTGTTTGTCTACTTGTAGTGGTAGATGTATCATTGGATGTATCATTGGATGTATTATTATTGGATACAACAACTATAATAATTATAATAATTATTAATAATAATAAACCACCACCTATCATTTTAACTTTATGTTTTGATAAGAAATTATTCATTTTTAAGAAATTATTCATATATATATATATATATATATAAAATAATATAATTATATTATTATTTAAATAAAAATCAGAATAATTATATTATTATTTTAATAAAAATTAGCATGTTTAATTAAGAATGTATCTTTCATCTTTCGCAACTGCATCCTTGGTAGCCCGAACCTAAACATCTTCCACAATATCCTCCTCATCCTCTTCTTCCGCAATATCTTCCTCTAATATTTTACGTACAGAATTAATATATGTTTCAAATTCCAAAACAAAAGGACTTATTATTTTTTCCTTATTAGGGCAATGCCAAGATTCATAATCAGATAATTCTCCATTTATGGAGGATTCTTTGAGGGCTTTCTTAAGTATACATCCCTCCCCTGGACTATAAGTCTTACTTAATATACCATCACAATCAGGATATGATGGTCTTTTACTTAAACAAGTAATATATGAATCAATATTATCTCCTGTATTTTGTTCAGTGGGTATAAAAAACTGCCCTATTTTACCTTCAATATAATGCTGAGGAGTTAATTTTTCATCAAATGTTTTTTGATTAAAATTTATAATCAAATAAGTTTTTTTATTTTTTACATCATTAGCAATCAAATTATGATAATTATTAGCTTGAACTTGAGTATTATTTGTTATATCAGTAATATATATAAATACTGTTATTAATGCCTTAAGATTATTAAAAGATGTTTCATTATCTTCCCATGAATCTTTTTCTGATTCAGTAAGAAGTTTACTAATCATAGCATCTAAAAATTTTTCAACTTCAGGATTACTCTCATTTGAAGCTTCAGAATAAGTCTGGGTTGGATTCTCCTCTAGATTTCCACTTATGCCCGTGTTAACTTGTGATGTTGTACCATCGTTTTCATTATTATTAAAACCTTCTTTTGAGTTTTCATGACTTTCGATAATATCACGTAAAACAGGTATTAATAAATCCCTAATATCTTCATCTGTTCCATCATCTATATTATTTATTATTGATATCATTCTTTCAACTGCTGGGTCACTTTTGTTTTCCAATACTTCTATAAACTCTTGGGTAGTATACATAGGTTTTTGTGTATATTTAACAGTAAGGTCACCTATGTTTAATGTAACTTCATTAGAATCAGCAAATTGTTCTGGGTCAGAATTATCGACGACAGTTCCTTCATTAAGTAATACTCTATCGGGTGTATCAGGTGAATCGGGTGTATCGTTAGATTTATTTGTTAATAAATAAATTAATACAACTAAAACGATAAATAATATTAATACAATCCCGAGCATAATATTTGATTTATGTTTAGACCAAATATTGTTCATGTATATATATATATATATAATAAAAATTTTTATTATATATTTATATTTTAATCATATATTTATCTTAAATTAATCTGACTCATCCGGCGGACGTGTCCCCGACGCCGTCTCTTCCGCCTCTAACCTGCGCCTCGTACGCAGCTCGCGAGCTGCCTCTTCCGCCTCTTCCTC
>MDTD01187772.1_pt1 | contig 31146 bp, 28 predicted proteins | sample 811221 | NCBI WGS metagenome assembly MDTD01 (sample SAMN05326646, study PRJNA326480) | marine metagenome | isolation source: seawater | place: Pacific Ocean: South West | collected 2011
GTCCATGGCGAGCGTGTCGGTGGCCTCCTCCCTTTCGAGAAGCGACAGGCCGAACACCCGCCAGGTGGCGCCGCCGAGCCCGAAACGGGCCCTGAAGTGGGCGAAGCGCGGCTCGAACAGGCCGGCACCATCGAGGTGATAGCCGCTTACCCCCGCGATCCGCCCGTCGAGAATGGCGGTCACGGCACGGTCGGCCCTCAGATGGGGGGTGAGAAACTCGGCCGCCCCGGCGGCCGTGCCGAAGAACGGGGCGAGCTTCTGGGCCAGTGCCTCGCAATAGATGCGGGTCGCCGCCGCTTCGTCGCCGGCGCGTACGCGGGGGAGGATCTGGAGCTCGTGTCGGTCGGTCATGGGGTGTGCGGGAACTGCTGTTTCAGGACGGGCCGGCGTGCCGGCGCGCCATCCTGCCCGAGCGCGAGGATCAATGCCAGCCCCGCGCGATTCGCGGGGCGGCTTCCCCTCTGGCGCGAAACGGTGTTGCGGGGTTTCGCACCGGGGGAATCCGGTTAAGTTCGCGGGAATGCCAACCTTGCGGGTGTGCGGGACAAGTCCGCCGGCCCGCCCGCCGCCGGAAGTTCTGTTCATGCAGGAGCTCGCGCCTCTCCTCGACTATTTCGCCGACTCGTCCGTGGCCGCCTGGCTCGCGGGATCCGCCGACCTGCGCGAGGCGGTGAGGGTGACGCATCTCCTGTCGGCGGTGCTCTTCGCCGGCGCACAGGTGATGCTCGATCTCAGGCTGATCGGTCTGTGGCAGCGCGTGCCGCTGGAAGACCTGCGCCGGGTGCTCGGCGGCATGTCCTGGTGGATGCTGGCGATCTGCGTGACGAGCGGTCTGGCGCTCTTTTCCCAGCGTCCCTTCGCCCATTCCTCCGACCAGGCGTTCCAGGCCAAGATGGTCATTCTCGCCCTGTTCCTGCTCAATGCGGTGCTTCTGCGCTTCGTGCCCGCCTGGAGGTTTCTGGCGGAGGTGGACTCACGCGGAACCATTTCCCGGTTCCGCACCGCCGGCATCGTGTCGCTGGCGCTTCTCACGATGCTCTTTGTCGTGATGCGGTGGCCGGGGCTGCTTTGAGCGCGCACGGCCCTTACTGAGCGCGGCGGTAGAAGCCGGTGTTGACGATCTCGCCCTCGCCGGGAACCACGACGGTCTGCTCGATCTCCAGCGTCGCGCCGTCCTCCGAGAGCATCCGCCTGGCGGTCATGAGCACCCGGCCGTTGCGTGTGGCCTGGGAGGTCAGGGTCCGCTCGTTCTCGAACGTCAGCGTCAGCCGGTCGGCCAGGCCGCTTTCCGAGAGGCGCTCTCCGGGACCGCCGGGAACGCCGGTGATCTCGCCCTCCACGGTCTCGCCCTCGGAGGTCACCACCTGATGGCGGATGGTGACGAGGCCGAACTCCTCCTCGATGCGGCAGGTCGCGGCCTTGGGCAGGTCGCTCTGGTCGAACTCGCTCTCGTCGAGATCGAGGACCCAGGTGCCGAGAAAGGGGGCAATGCTCTCGCCGGTCATGTGCCGTTTCGCCTCATGCGATGACTGTGGGTGGATGGCCGCCCTTGTAGCGGAGAGGACGCGGTCTGTCATGCCCCGTGGGGCTGTCCGGCGGACGCCGCTCCCTGAGCAGCTTCACGTATAGACGAAGGGTGTTCTGGAAACCGGCGGCTACCGGGACCATTATATGGCCCCGGGAGGACTTCATCATGACCGCGAATGTGCTCATCGTGGACGACGAGGCCGCGCTGGCCGGCTTTCTCAAGGAAGTGATCGAGGCGGACGGCTATGCCGTGCATCTCGCCGCTTCACTCGAGGAGGCGCATCGGCGGCTGGCCGAGGCGCGCCCTGATGTGATGCTTGTCGATGCGGCATTGCCCGACGGAAACGGCTACGCGCTGTGCCAGGACGTGCGCGGGCGCTCCGAGACCGCGCGCCTGCCGCTGGTGTTCATGAGCGCCATGTCGAGGCCCGTCGATATCGAGAAGGCGCTGGCGCTCGGGGCCGACGCCTTTCTCGGCAAGCCTTTCCTGGCCGGGGACCTGACCCGGACGCTGGCGCGCCTGACCGGCAGGGACACCATGACCGGTCGGGATGCCGTGGCCAGGCTCGACGCGTGACGCGGACCGTGTCCCGGGACGCCCCCTCCTCTTCCGGCGGGGACATGCCGCGCCCTTCGGGCCGGCAAGGAGGGGTGGAGCGCTGGAGCCTCAGGTTTCGCATCTTTCTGTTTTTCGCACTGATCGTCGCGGGGATCCTGGCGGTTCTCCTGGGCGCCGGGCTTTATGTCGCGCGGGGCGGGGCCGAGGACCTGGCGGACCGTCTGGCGCTTGCCGGCCTGGTGTCGTGCTTCGTGCTCGCCGGCCTGGTCACCTGGGTCTGGCTGAAGTTCGACGATCATGTCGCCCGTCCGCTGGAGCGGTTGGGGGCGGAGCTGAGCGCGGCCGTTCACGCCGGCGCGGAGGTTCCGGCGGAAGATGCCCGCGCCCGCTATCTCGGCCTTATCGCCCCGGCCCTGCGGGAGGCCTCGCAGGAGCTTGCGGCGGCGCGCCGCGACGTGGAGGCGCGGGTGAATGCTGCAACGCTGGAGGCCGAACGCCAGAAGGGGCGGCTTGAGGCGGTGCTGCGCGATCTCGAACAGGGCGTGGTGATCTCGACCCTCGACCACCGCATCCTGCTCTACAACCGTTTTGCCCGGAGCCTGCTTGAAAGCGCGAACGGGGCCTCCTGTGGTCTTGGTCGGCCGCTGACCGACCTGTTCGTTGCCCAACCGCTGCGTCATGCGCTCGAGCGACTCACCCGCCGGTTCGCCAGCCGCCGCCACGAGACCCACCGGGACGGGTTGGCCGCGCCCTTCATCTCGGCCACGGTCAGCGGGCACGAGAGCGTGCGGGGCCGCATGTCGCTGGTGCTCGATCCCGAGGGGGTACGGCCGATTGGCTATGTGGTCACCTTCGACCGGGTGACGGACGAACTCGCGGCCGGAATCTGGCGCGACCGCCTGCTTCAGGACGTGACACGCGACATGCGCCAGCGCGTCGCCGCGCTTTCCATGGCGGCCGAGGTGCTGTTGCGCCGTTCGGCGGCGACAGGCGAGGCCGAAAGCGGTGACCTTGCCGGCCTGCGCGAGACCGTGGCGGAGGAAACCCGGGTCCTTGGCGAGCGTCTCGACCGGCTGGACCAGGTCGCGGGCGACCTCCTGTCCGGTGCATGGCCGATGACGGAGGTGTTTTCGACCACCCTGCTCGACTGTATCGCGGCGCGGCGGTCCGAGGGGCGCACTCTTACCTTCGAGAGCGGCGGCGACACGCTCTGGCTGTCCTGCGACAGCGCGTCGGTGGTGGAACTCGCGGACCGCATCGTCAACCGCATCGCGGTGGAGACCGGCACGCGGCATTTCCGCCTCGTGATGAACCGCCGGGCGTCCGGGGCCTCACTCGACATCCTGCACGAAGGCGCGCCGATGTCCGTGGCGCTGCTGGAAGCCTGGCTCGACGAGGCCCTGGACGACAGTCTCGGAGCCATGACCGGTCACGACGTGCTGAGCCGGCACAAGACCGAGATGTGGCCGGACCGGGACGAGGCGGGCACGGCGCGGGTGCGCCTCCCGCTTGCGCTGGCACCGGGACGCGAGGAGCCGGCCCCGCGACAGGCGCCGCTTTCGCCCCTGGCGGAACGGCCGGAGTTCTACGATTTCGACCTTTTCGCGCGTCCCGCGCCCGCCTCCATGGGCGAGGCGCCGCTGCGGACCCTTTCCTTCGTCGTGTTCGATACGGAAACCACCGGGCTCGAGCCTTCGCGCGGCGATGAACTGGTGTCCATCGCCGGGGTGCGCATCGTAAACGGACGGGTGCTGCGTTCGGAGGCCTTCGACACGCTGATCGATCCGGGCCGCCCGATACCGGCCGCCTCGACCCGCGTTCACGGCATCACACAGGAGATGGTGGCCGGCGCGCAGGCCGCCGGCGAGGTTCTTCCCCTCTTTCACCGGTTCGTGGGCGACAGCGTGCTCGTTGCTCACAATGCCGCGTTCGACATGACCTTCCTGACCCGGAACCGCAAGGCGTCGGGCGTTGCCTTCGACCAGCCGGTGCTCGACACGGTGCTGCTTGCGGGCCACCTGTTCGGCGCGGGCGAGAGCCTGACGCTCGACGCGCTTGCGGAGCGGTTCGGCATCGTCATCCCGCAGGAGGCGCGCCATACGGCGCTGGGCGATGCGCTGGCGACCGCCGAGGTCCTGCTCAAGCTCTTCGGTCTGCTCGAGGCGCGTGGCGTCGTCACGCTGGATCAGGCGATCGAGGTGTCCAACCGGCAGGTAAGCCTGCGCCGGCGCCAGAAGGGGTATTGACGCGACCGGTGCCGCGCCGACGCCTTCATGCGGGAAGAGCGACAGCGATACCGCCCTTGACCGATGCGCGGCCGGCGGGCCAGGGTTCGCCCACCCCTCCTCTCCCGACCGGAGTCCTCCGACATGCGCCAGACTGTTGTTCTCACCGGTGCCAATCGCGGCATCGGCCTCGCCCTTGCCCGCCTGTTCGTGACGTCTGGCAACTGGCGGGTCGTCGCCGGCTGCCGCAATCCCGACAGCGCGCCGGAACTGGCCGCGCTTGCTTCGGAAAATCCCGACGCGCTTGCCGTTCACGCGCTTGATGTCGCGGACCCGGCCTCCGTTTCCTCGTTCGTCGCAGCCATCGGCGAGCGGCCGGTGGACCTGCTGCTCAACAATGCGGGTGTTCTCGGCAAACACCAGAGTCTCGACGATCTCGACTTCGAAGCCTGGGACCACGAGTTTCGCGTCAACACGATGGGCCCGATGCGGCTGGCGCTGGGTCTCCTCGGCAATCTGCGCAAGGGTACCGATCCGCGCATCGTGACGATCTCGAGCCAGATGGGGTCCATGGCGCGTCCGCGCGGCGGCGCCTATGCCTATCGCTCGACCAAGGCGGCCTTGAACAAGGCGATGCAGGGCCTGGCGCTCGATCTTTCCGATGATGACATCTGTGTTGTCGTCATGCACCCTGGCTGGGTGCGCACGGACATGGGCGGCTCGGGAGCCGATATCGCGGTGGAGGAAAGCGCCGGCGGGATCTTCTCCGTCGTCACCGGGCTGAAAGCCGCCGATACGGGCCGCTTCCTGCAATGGAACGGCAGCGAACACGACTGGTAAGGCCGGGATCCCCCGCCGGGCAGTCCTCAGGGGGCGAGCGGATCGGCGGCTGTCCTCTGGTCGGCGATCCGGTCGACCAGGAGATCCGTCAGGCCGGCGGCCGCCCACATGGCAAACAGGGTTGCCCATGCGGTCAGCGCGAAGATCGAGCCGCCGGTGACGCCGGCTCCCACGGCACAGCCGCCGGCCAGCATTCCCCCGAAGCCCATCAGCACCGCGCCGACGATGTAGCGGCGCATGGAATGGCCGTCGCGGAAGCCCTCCAGTTTCCATTCGCGGAAGAAGAGCGCCATCAGCGCCGATCCGACGAAGACGCCGGGCACCAGACCGACGTCGAAATCGATGTTGGATCCGGGGGGCGTCAGGACGACCATCAGCGTGTCCGCGGACGGCCCGGTGAAGGTCATGCTCTTCACGCTCATGGGTGTGAAGGCCTGTGTGGCGAGTTCGTAGGTGAACCACCAGCCGGCGGCGACCGTGGCACCGACGCCGGCCGCGCCCAGCCAGCCGCGCGGCGACAGGCGGGCGCGCAGGGCAAAGCCGATCGTGCCGACAATGAAGAGCGCGCCGATCACAAGCCCGGAGCCTTCCGGCAGACGGAACATGGCCAGGAGGTCGAGCGCTTCGCGACCGCCGACGGTCCACATGCCGGCGATCCGGTCGCGCAGCGGTGACAGGATGCCGTGGATGGAGGCCTCCGCCGTGACGGCAAAGATCAGCCCGGAGAGCAGCGCGCGCAGGTTGCCGGTCGCCGACAGCACGAGCAGACGGCTGGCGCAGCCGCGCGCGAGCACCATGCCGCAGCCGAACATGGCACCCCCCAGGATCGCGCCCGAGAGTGAGCCCCGGGCGGCGAACTGGCGGGCCTCGGACACGTCAAGGGTGCCCTGGAAGATCAGCAGCTGGGTCAGGAACACGGCACAGGAAAAGGTGATGAGCCAGATCGCCACCCGGCTTCCGATCTCGCCACGGGCGAACTCGACGGCGGCGGCGCGCAGGCAGAAGCGGCTCTTCTGGGCGAAGGCTCCGAAGGCGATGCCGATGAGAAGCCCGCCAAGCGCGGAGGTTTCCGCCTCCCCGATGGTCTCCATGAGGCCGGTCAGGTCCATTTCCGCCTCCTCCCGCCGCAGTCACGCGACCGGGTGCGCACCGTTCAAGATATTCGCAAGATTGAATGCATGATTCCCCCGCCCCGGCCTTGATCCTGGTCAATCCGGCCCGGCTGGCGGACGCAGGGTCGGCATGGGTGCTTGTCGCGTCGCGCGCGGACGACTAAGACGTTGGCCGCCGGCCGGGCGTGCTCACGCGCGCGGCATGCGGCACGGGTATCATGCAGGGACTTGCGGCTTGGACCAGGACATGACGAGCGATGCGACGCGGGGAAAGGACGGCGAGGCACCGGCTCCCCTCTGCCTGCGCGTTTGGGGCGGCCTCGGAAACCAGATGTTCCAGTATGCGGCCGGTCATGCCGCCGCGCGGCGTCTTGGAACGCGACTGCTGATCGACCCGCTGGAGATGCCGCTCGATCATGCGGCCATGGGTCTCGACCTTTTCGGGATCGAGCCCGAGATCTGGAGGCCCGAGGGGGGCGGCCTCCTTGGTCGGCTTCGCTCCGGTTCGGTGAAGCCGAAGAAGAGGCACCGGCTCTGGCCGGGTCCGGTGTTCATGCCGGACAGCTTTTGTCATGCCGACGGTTATTTCGAGATCGGTCCCGGCACCTATTTGGCCGGATATTTCCAGTCAGAGCGTTTCTTCTCCGATTGCGAGGGCGAGATACGCGCGCTGTTCGACCTGTCGCGCGTCGCGCCGACCATCGAGCCCGCACTTCTGGCGGCCGCGAACGATCCGGCGAGTGTTTCGGTGCATGTGCGTCGCGGCGACTACATGACCAACCCGAATGCAACCAGCGTGCACGGGCTTCTGGGGCGTGACCACTATGACCGGGCGATGGCGCTGGCGGAGCGGCTGGTGCCGGGCGCGACGTTCGTCGTGTTTTCCGACGACATGCAGGCGGCGGACGATCTCACCGCCCACTGGCCCAACCGTGTGCTGGTGCGCGACCAGTCGCGGGAGCAGGACCTTTTCCTGATGAGCCGCTGTGCGCACCATGTCATGGCCAACTCGAGCTTCAGCTGGTGGGGAGCGTGGCTCGGCCGCAATCCCGAGCGCCAGGTGATCGCGCCGCGCCAGTGGTTCGCGCGGGACGAGTTGCGAAAGGTCTATGTGGACGAGCTGTTTCCGCGCGGCTGGATCCTGATCTAGGGTGTGGATCCGCAAACGGGGCGACGTTCCGCGCAACACCACGCGCATGCCCTTTCGGGCCGCACGAAACCGAAGATGCAACAAGGACAAGCCGCATGAAGCTCTGCGTGGCGATCTGTACCCGTGAACGCCCGCGCCTGCTGCGCGAGTGTCTGAACTCGGTCGTCTCCCAGGAGGTTCCGGAGTGGGTGAGTGCCGATGTCGTCGTGGTGGAGAACCACGACCGCGAAACGTCGCGCGGGGTCTGCGAAGAGGTGTCGCGGGAGAGCGGCTGGACGATCCACTACGTTCTCGAACCCGAGCTCGGCATTCCCTTCGCGCGCGACCGTTGCGGGGTTTTCGCCGAAGCAGCCGGCTACGACCGGGTGCTTTACGTCGATGACGACGAGGTTGCCCACGCGGGCTGGCTGAAGACCATGACGGAGGCGACGCGCAGTCATCCGGCCGAGGTGCACTACGGGCGCGTGCTCTACACGTTCCCGCCGCAGACGCCCGCGTGGATGTTGCCGAAGCAGGTCAACAAGCGCGCGACCGGTACTGTCCTGACGAAGGCGGAAGGCCATAACACGCTTGTGGAGACCCGCGTGTTCCGGGACCCGGACAAGGGCGGGCTGGGGCTGCATTTCGACGGCTCCATGCGGTTCACCGGCGGCAGCGACACCGATTTCTTCACCCGTGTCCATGATGCGGGCGGACGGATCATCTGGATCGGGGAGGCGGTGGTCGAGGAACTCGTGCCGGAAAACCGGATCCGGCTCGGCTGGCAGCTCAACCGGACCTTTCGCGTGGCGGGCAACATCTCGCGCCTGCACGAGAAGCGTTCGGGGCGCGCCGCTGCCATGCGACGCAGCCTCGTGAAGGGGCTGGGGCGCCTTTTCGGCGGGCTCCTGTTCGAGACACCGCTCGCGATCGTGATGATGGTGACGCCCGCGCGCGGCAAGCGGCAGGCGTTCAAGGCGGCGAAACAGATCGCCTCGGGTCTGGGGTCGCTGGCGTATCTGACGGGGTTTCAGGCCCAGCCCTATCGCAAGGTCGACGGGAACTGACGCCTGCGGCCACGGCTCGCCCGCCGGGCAGTCGACCACCAGTTTCAGCGGCGTTCCGGCGGGAATGGGCTGGCCCGGCTCCACCTGGTTCAGGATCGTGAACAGCTCGAGGCGGCGCTCGGGCTCGACCCCGCTCATGCCCACGGCAAGCCGCTCGGCGGTGTCGCCGGCATCGGCGCGGATCACCTTGATCCTGAGCGGGCGCAGGCGCACGACCTCGGTCGGCGTAAGCTGGCGGAAGGTGTCGAGCGTGCGTTCATAGTCGCTGTTGAAGGTGCTGCCCCCGTTGCGCGAGGCGAAGATGAAGCGATAGCCGGTGCGCCCGATGCGCACCACCGCAATCCGGAAGGACCAGCCGTCGGTCACGGCCGATGCGGTCACGGCGGCGAGCCCGTTCACCGTGTGCTCGCGCACGCTGTCGCGCACCAGCCCGTTGATCCAGCCGCTTGTCATGTAGGCGGTCAGCGACTCGAAGTCGGTCAGATCCGTGCCGTCGAAGCGGAGGGCCGTTCCCTGGGGATTGCTGGCGAGCACCGCTTCGGGCGAATTCTCGAGCACATATCCCGGCGGCGCGGTGAAGGTGATGCCAAGCGCCTTGTGCAGGAACGTCCGCCCGCGAATGAAGCCCTCGAGCGGATCGTCCCCATAGAGCATTCCGTCGATCTTGGTCAGATAGGCGTCGCGGTCTCGTTCGCCGAGGCCCGGGGCGCCGATCTGGCGGGCGGCGCGCACCGCGGTCTGGATCCGCTCCGGCGTGGAGGGATGCGAGGACAGAAAGTCCGGTGCGCCCTTGCCCGCTCCGGCCGCGCTCTGGAACGCGGCAAAGCGGCCCATTGCCGTGAGGAAACGGGCGGCGGCGAAGGGATCGTACTTGGCGCGGGCGAGGGTTCGCACGCCGACCGCATCGGCTTCCAGTTCCTGGATCTGCGAAAAGCGGGCGAAGGACAGCTGCGAGGAGATGATCGCCGCCTTGGCCTGGTCGGGATCGCGCACGACATTGCCGAGCACGCGGCCGGCGAGTTCCGTCGCCTCTGCGCGCTGCTGGCGCTTGATGGCGTGGCTGGCGGTGACATGGGCCATCTCGTGGGCGAGAACGGCCGCCACCTCCGAGGTGTCGGTGGCAAGCGCAAGCAGCCCGCGCGTGACATAGAGATAGCCGCCCGGCAGCGCGAAAGCATTGACGGCGGGGGAGTTGAGGATGGTGATGCGATAGGCCTGCGACGGATCGTCGGAAGCTTCGACCAGTCGGCCGACCACCTGCGCGACGGCACGCTCCGCGCCACGGTCCTCGTAGACGCCGCCATAGGTCGCGACGACCCGGGGATGCTCGCGCGCGCCCAGATCGGCCGACAGGCCGGGGCGAAGGGTCCCGGGCTTCGCTGAGCCGATGTCGATGGGCGAGGAGCCGGAGAACTGGCAGCCCGTGAGGACGCCCGCAAGCAGCAGGGCGGCTGTGGCGCGCAGGGCCGTGCCGAGGCCTCCGCGAAGCACGCCGGTGCGCATCAGGCCCTCCGGCCGCCGTATGTCACGAAGAAGACGCCTGGTCACCGGCGCATTCCATCCTTGTCGAGCCGCTCGATCTGCGCGGGGTGGGAGACCTTGATGAGGGGGCCGTCGCGTGTCTGGACGATGCCCCTAACGCGAATAGCTGCCCCTTCGAGGGCTGCAACGTCAAGCCCGGCGGCCGCGAATTCTTCGCGACTGGACGCAGATATGGTGACGGTGAAGTCGTCCCGCCAGCGGTATCCGAAGTTGAGGTAGAGGGTTGAGCGGGTCTCGCCGACGCCGAGAACCCGCCCCTCGACCAGCGAGAAACGGCCGGTCAGCCGGGTGATGGTGTCCGGTTCCGAGGCCTTTGGAACGCGGTGATCCGCCCACGCGCCACGTCCCGCGCGTCTGGCGGTTTCCTCCGCCGCGAGAAGCGGGGCCAGGCAGGCGGGCGAAAGCCTTGCGGGCAGAACGCCCGCGCGGCCGCTCGCTACCTCGTCCAGCGCGAGCCAGGACCCGTCGCCGGCATCGAGCAGAAGGCCGGTGCGGCGGTTCCAGCGGTCCGGTCGTCCGGCAATGTCGTGAAACCGCAGGTCGCGAGCAGGCATGGCCGGCTGAGCCGTTGTGTCCAGCGGCACGAGATCCGCCTGGGCGAAAAGATGCCCCTGGGCATCGGTGAAATCGCCGCGCATGTCGGGACCGGCGAGCCTGCGATCCTCGAAGGGAGCGACCCGGTTGGCGGTGCAGGCGGCCGGAAGGGACGTTTCCGCAACCTCCGCCCCGGCCGGGACGGCAAGCAGGAAAAGCACGGCGGCAAGGCACGGCACGGTCGGCGCGGCGGTTGCCGAGCCTGCCGCGTCCCGTCCCGATCCATGCATGTTCATTGCCTTCAAGGTCTTCCGGGTGTCCGTGTTGATGACGTCGCGAAGCAGCATGGCCACAAAGACGGCAAGAGCTTGACGTCGCGGCTCGCCGTCAGCCCCGGCTGGTCATCAGGATCTTGACCGCGAAGCCGCCGATCACGCCCGCGAACAGCCAGTCGATGGCGCGCATCAGTCGCGGTGAGCGGCGCAGGCCCTTTGAGAACCCTTCCGCCATCAGGACCATGGCAACGCAGAACGGGACGGACAGCACCACCAGATAAAGACCCAGGAAGACGAGCTTTCCAGCCGCGTCCGGATCGTTCGCGGCAACGAACTGGGGCAGGAAGGTCAGGAAGAACAGCACGATCTTCGGATTGAGCAGATTGACCAGCAACCCCGTCAGATAGACGCGCCCAAGCGGCACGCGCGGTGTGTCGGCCCTGGCCGCCACGCTCAGGGCCGACCCGTGGCGCAGCCCCTGATAGGCGAGCCAGAGCAGATACAGCGCTCCCACCACCTTGAGAACGAGGAACGCCTCGGCGGATGCGGCAAGGAGCGCCGAAAGGCCGAAGGCGACGAGGAGTGTGTGAACGACACTCCCCGTGCTGGTGCCAAGCACGGACACAAGTCCGGATGCACGTCCCTGGGTCAGCGCGCGGCTGACGAAGAGCGTCATGTCCGGTCCCGGGGTCATGACCAGCACGAGCACGGCCGCGGTGAACGCGGCAAGCGTCGCCGCATCGGGAATGAAACTCATCGTCGCCTCTCCTGCGCGAAAGTGTCGCGGGCATGCCTCGTTTACTGGGCCACACACTAGTTGATCGGGCGATCCCGTGCCAGCGGGCTGGTGGTCGCTCTCCAGTGGCGACGGGCCCGTTGGACGGGCCGAACGCGCGCGGCTATAAGGCGGGCAGGCAAGCGAACGCCTGCGCCGTCCTGCCCGCAAAGGGCGGGATGCGAGGCATCCGAGGAGGCCCGATGCCGTCCGATCCGTCCCCTGCGTCCGAAAGGGCCGTTTCCGCATCCGGTCGCTTCCTGGCGCGGCTCGCCGCGTTCGAGACAGGCGCGCTGATGCTGGCCGGACTTGCCTGGATTGCCTTTGTCTCGGTGTTCTTTCTGCTTTTCCCGGCGGTCGATCTCGCCACGACAGGATTGTTCCACGATCCGCAACAGGGGTTCCGGGCCGCAACCACGCCGGCCCTGATGCGTCTTCGCGAACTGGGACCGTTCCTGGTGCGTTTCATCGCCATCTGCTCGCTGTTGCTTGTGCTGCTCGCCGCGTTCTGGCCGGCGGCGGGTCGGCGTATCGCGCTGCGGCCGCCGCTGTTTCTCATCACGACGCTGGCGCTGGGGCCGGGACTTCTCGTCAACGCCATCCTGAAAAACAACTGGGGCCGCCCGCGCCCGGTGATGGTCGAGGCCTTCGGGGGCGATGCGCCCTATGTCTCGGTGTGGCGGATCACGGACCATTGCGGAACCAACTGTTCCTTCGTGTCGGGCGAAGGGTCGGCGAGCTTCTGGCTGTTTTCGCTGGTCTTTCTGGTGCCGGCGCGCTGGCGGGCAACCACCGCCCTCCTCATCGCGCCGCTGTGCCTTGCCCTTTCGGCGAACCGGGTCGCCTTCGGCGGTCATTTCCTGTCCGATACGCTGATGGCCTGGGGTCTCACGCTGCTGGTCATCCTGGCCATGCGCTATCTCTTCTGGGAGGTGCGCGGTGCCGAGACGCGCGCGCGCCGCTGGCGCGCTGGCTTCGACCGGGCGGCGGCGGCACTGCGGCGCGGCATTTCGCGGGTTGCCGGCTCCTGCCGGGCGGCGTTTCGCAGGTTTTTCGCACGGTTCGCCTGAACACGCCGGATTTTCGTGTCGATGCCGGGTGATGCCCCTTTTTTCGCCGTGTTGACGTGGCATTCGCGCGGGCAAGGAGCATCTTGCGCGGCGGCCGGGCTTGTGGAAAACGGCGCGGGGCTTGCGCGAGACGGCAATATCGGCAGGGTTGGCTCGATTTTCGAGCCAAATGCCGTGATCATGACGACGACATGAGCGAGACGGATCCACGGGCCGAGGCCCGCATGGGCACACTGGAGGGAGATGCCGCCCGACCGGTCGAAAGGCCGGCCGGCGACACGTCGTGCCCGGATGCCAAGACCCCGGTCCCGCCCGCGGCGCTGCCGCACCGGCGCTGGCGCCCGGGTCTCCTGCTTGTCGCCCTTGCCGTCGCGATCGGTCTGGCGCTTGGAAATTTCGTCCAGTTCGCGCACAGGGTGGCGAGCCTCAGCCGGGACGATCCGCCGGCGGCCGCCCCCAGCGCCGACGCCATCGTGGTGCTGACGGGGGGCAGCGAGCGGGTCAAGGTCGCGCTGGACCTGCTGGCGGAGGGGCGTGCCGAGCGCCTGCTCATCTCCGGCGTGCATCCCGACACGACGCCGCGTCAGATCGTCAGCACGACGGAAAGCGACATGGCGCTTTTCTCGTGCTGCGTGGATCTCGACCGGATCGCCTCCAACACGTTGCAGAACGCCGAGGAAACGGCGAAATGGGTGCACGACAACGGCTACGCCCGCGTGCTGATCGTCACCAGCGCATACCATATGCCGCGCGCGCTGCTGGAACTGCGTTCGGTTGCGGGCGACGTCGACCTGCTTCCGGTCGCGGTGCAGGCCAACGGCATGGAACTCGACCGCTGGTATCTCGACCCGACCGTCTCGCTGCTTCTTCTGCGCGAGCACATGAAGTATATGCTGACCTGGCTTCGCATCGCCGCCGCGACCGGCAAGGTGCCGGGATGAGCGGCGCCAGCGCGGCGGGCTGCCGTCCGGGTCATGTGCCGTGGCCGGCCTGCTCTTTCGTCACGACCTCATCCGCCGGCCGGTTCCGTTCATGATCCTTCTTCGCTCGCTCGTCTTTCAGGCCCTGTTCTATCTCTCGACCCTGGCCCTCATGATCCTGGCGCTGCCGGTTTTCGTGCTGCCGCGCAAGACAGGCTGGCCCGTGGTGCCCTTCTGGGCGCGGATGAACCTCTTCCTGCTCAGGGTGATCACGGGCGTGAAGGTCGAGTTTCGCGGGCTGGAGAACATTCCCGAGGGGGGCTGCATCGTTGCGGCGAAACACCAGTCGGCCTGGGAGACCTTCGCGCTGCTGCCGCATTTCGTCTCGCCGACCTATGTTCTCAAGCGCGAGCTCCAGTACATCCCCATCTTCGGCTGGTACACGATGAAGTACCGCCAGATCCCGGTCGACCGGGGCAAGCGCTCGGCGGCGCTGGCCGCCATGACCGAGCGGGCGCGCGAGGCGGTGGCGGAAGGTCGCCAGATCCTGATCTTTCCGGAGGGCACGAGGCGCGGCGCGGGCGAAGAGCCTCGCTACAAGTACGGTGTTGCCCATCTCTATCGCAAGATCGGCTGTCCGGTGCTGCCGGTGGCCCTGAACTCCGGCCTGTTCTGGCCGCGCCGTGGCTGGTGCCTGTACCCCGGGACGGTGCTGGTGGAATTCCTGCCGCCGATCCAGCCGGGGCTGGAGACCGAGCCCTTCTACGAGGAGATGGTCGGGGCGATCGAGGCCGCGTCCGACCGGCTGATCGGCGAGGCGATCGAGGCAGGTCCGGCATCGACCGTCACGGACCGGGTTGCCGAGCGTTTCGCCGAACGCGGACTGCCGGTGCCCGGGTCGAAGGACTGACGCAGGGGGCGCGGGCGGTCGCGGAGTGTTTTTGCTGTAGCGCCTGTTCCTGATACGTTCTATATTGCCGCCATGACGAAAGGCGGCGTGGTGGCACGGCCTCCGGCCGGCGATGGGCCGGCCCCGCGTGCCGCCGAGGATCTCGGGCTTGGCGACCGGTACCGTTACCTGGTCGGCGCCTCAGGGCGCCGCTATCTGTTCACGCGCGTTTCGTTCGACCGTCTGGAGGAATGTCCGGGGGCGGTCGTGGCGCTGGAGCGGCCCGAGGCCGCGGATGCCCAGGCCGAGCGTATCGTTTGGCTGGGGGAGATCGACCGAGACGGCCGGCGCCGTGGTCCGCCACTGCCGCGCGGGGCGCGCAAGTCCCTCATCGTTCTGGTACATCTTCTGGCCGGGGACGCCGCCGGCCGGCGTGTGGTTCTCGACGACCTTGGGTAGGATGTGACGGTCCGGGCGTGAAGATCCGGACCACGCCGGGCAATACGGGGAACCAGCGCGATGATGTTCGACGGGATCAATCTTCTTGCCGTGCTCGGCGCGGCCATCGCCTCCTTCGCCGCCGGGTCGTTCTGGTATGGCATGCTGGGTGGCCTCTGGGCCCGTGCGGCCGGGCTTTCCGGTGCCGCGCGAAAGCCGTCGCCGGTGGTTCTCTGCCTGACCTTCCTGCTGGAACTCCTGATGGCCTTCGTCTTCGCCGGCGTGATCTATCATGCCGGCCCGGTGACGCCGGCGAACGGGCTTCTGTCGGCCGGGCTCGTTTGGACGGGCTTCGTCCTGACCACGCTTCTGGTCAATCACAGGTTCGAGCGTCGGCCGGTCATGCTGACCCTGATCGACAGCGGACACTGGCTCGTGGTGCTGCTCGTTCAGGGGCTCGCGATCGGCATTCTGTCGTGACCGGGGACATGACGCGCGCCGGGCGGAGAGGCTGACGCAGCGCGCGTAAGGGTTCTTCCGCAACCGACGAAAGAACGAAGCGCGCGAAGTGGACGGCCACGGTCCGCATCACCATAATGCAGGCCGACGACCGGCGCGCTGACCCGGGCTGCCCGCAGCCTCCGGCGCCTGCGCGCAAGAGAGCGCCGCGACTGTTTCTGGGAGGATCCAAATGTCCGATACCGTCTATCCGGTTCCGGCGGCGATCGCCGCCGACGCCCTTGTCGACAACGACAAGTACATGGAAATGTACCAGGCCTCGATCAGCGATCCGGCCGCGTTCTGGGGCGAGCACGGCAAGCGGATCGACTGGATCAAGCCTTTCACCAAGGTGAAGAACACCAGCTACGATCCGCACAACGTCTCGATCAAGTGGTTCGAGGACGGAACGCTCAACGTCGCCGCCAACTGCGTCGACCGCCATCTGGCCGAGCGCGGCGACAAGCCCGCCATCATCTGGGAGGGCGACGATCCTTCCGAGCACAAGATCATCACCTACAAGGAACTCGCCGCCGAGGTGAACCGCTTCGCCAACGTGCTTCACGCGATGGGCGTGAAGAAGGGCGACCGCGTCACCATCTACCTGCCGATGATTCCGGAAGCGGCCTATGCCATGCTGGCCTGCGCGCGCGTCGGCGCGGTGCATTCGGTGGTCTTCGGCGGCTTCTCGCCCGACAGCCTGGCGCAGCGCATCTCGGGCTGCGAGAGCAAGGTCATCATCACCGCTGACGAGGGCCTGCGCGGCGGACGCAAGGTGCCGCTGAAGGCCAATGTCGACAGGGCGGTCGAGAAGCTCGACGTGGACAAGGTGGTCGTGGTGCGCCGCACCGGGGGCGACGTGGCCATGAGCGACGGCCGCGACGTGTGGTACCACGAGGAGGCCGCGCGGGTGTCGGACACCTGCACGCCGGTCGAGGTGAACGCGGAAGACCCGCTGTTCATTCTCTATACCTCCGGCTCGACCGGCCAGCCCAAGGGCGTGCTGCACACGTCCGGCGGCTATCTGGTTTATGCCTCGATGACCCACCAGTATGTCTTTGATTGCAAGGACGACGACATCTACTGGTGCACGGCCGACGTCGGCTGGGTCACGGGCCATTCCTACATCGTCTACGGTCCGCTCGCGAACGGCGCGACCACGCTGATGTTCGAGGGCATTCCGACCTACCCGTCCCCCGCCCGCTTCTGGGAGGTGGTCGACAAGCACAAGGTGTCGATCTTCTACACGGCACCGACCGCGATCCGCTCGCTCATGGGCGCCGGCGTCGAGCACGTGGAAAAGACCGACCGGTCCTCGCTCAGGATTCTCGGTTCGGTGGGCGAGCCGATCAATCCGGAAGCCTGGCAGTGGTACTACGACCACGTCGGCGACAAGCGCTGCCCGATCGTCGACACCTGGTGGCAGACGGAGACCGGCGGCATTCTCATCACGCCGCTTCCCGGCGCCACCGCGCTCAAGCCGGGATCGGCGACGCGTCCCTTCTTCGGCGTCCAGCCGGCGCTTGTCGACGCGGAAGGCACGATCCTGGAGGGCGCGACCGAAGGAAACCTCGTGATCACCGACAGTTGGCCCGGGCAGATGCGCACGGTCTACGGAGATCACGACCGTTTCGTTCAGACGTATTTCTCCGCCTACAAGGGGATGTACTTCACCGGTGATGGATGTCGTCGCGACGAGGATGGCTATTACTGGATCACGGGCCGCGTCGATGACGTGATCAACGTGTCCGGTCACCGCATGGGCACGGCCGAGGTGGAATCGGCACTGGTCGCCCATCCGAAGGTGTCGGAGGCTGCCGTGGTCGGCTACCCGCACGATCTCAAGGGCCAGGGCATCTACGTCTATGTGACGCTTATGGAAGGCGAGGAGCCGAGCGACGCGCTGGCCAAGGAGCTGCGCGACTGGGTGCGCAAGGAGATCGGTCCGATCGCCTCGCCGGACCTGATCCAGTTCGCGCCGGGTCTGCCGAAGACCCGCTCGGGCAAGATCATGCGCCGCATCCTGCGCAAGATCGCCGAGGACAGCTTCGAGAACCTGGGCGACACCTCGACGCTGGCCGATCCGGCCGTGGTCGACGACCTGATCGAGAACCGCCAGAACCGCTGAGCCGGAACCGCTGAGGCGGGGGACAAGACGCCCCGATCGGCACGAATTGAAACGGGCGGCGGTGCCATCGCACCGTCGCCCGCTGTTTTTCAAGGAGCCCGTTTTGCGCAAGGGGAGCGCAAAATCGCGGCAAAATTGATCGAATTCCTTTTCGGATTGCCGGGTCGGACCTGACCGGCGGACGCCGGATCCCGACCGCCGGCGGTGGTCCGGCCGCGCCCCCCTCTTCGGCGGTCAAATGCGCCCTTATCCCCGCGCGGGGTCGATCTCCTTGCGGCACACCGCCTCGAACGCGGAAAGGGCGCGGCTGTCGTCGCCGACCGGTGCCCAGGCCATGTCGGCCACGTTCGTCGGATCGAGCGTCTCGCCGGGGAGAAGGTCGATGCGGCCGCGCCCCTCGCAGTCGTAGAGCTGGGTGATCTGGCGCACCGGCTCATAGCGGGTGAAGAGATTGAGCCGGACGCGGCGGTAGCGCGGCTCGATGCGGTTCGCCTCCACGGTGTCGAGGTCGATGGCGGCGAACCGGTTGATCTTGGGCTTGACCAGCGTCCAGGGCTGAAGCGTATTCGAGGTTTCGTAGCTCGAGACCACCATCATGCCGTCCGGAAGGCCGCGCGAGGTCATGTCGAACCAGCCGTAGTCCATCCAGATCGTGAAGACGAGCATTCCCAGGCCGGCGGCGGCCGGAGCGAGCCAGCGCGGCAGACGGCCGCCGAGGGCGCGGTTGGCGATCATCACGATGCCGGCGATGACGGCGCCGAGAGCGATGGTACTCAAAAGCAGGAAGAACATGGGCGGTCGGTCTTTCTGGCTGGCCGGCGCGGCACGGGCGTGTTCCGGGCCGGGGCAGTCGGAGGCGGACGGGTCATCCTGGAAACAGGGTGCGAGAGGATGACGCGCGGGGCAAGTGCGAACAGGTCCGGCGGCCCGGATTTCGCCTTTTGTGGCTGCCGCGACGTGCGGAGACATTCATCCAGGCTATGGCTAGACCATCTGGTTGCCGTGCCCGATCGCCGACTGAAGGGTCTTGATGACGCCGAAGGCGTCCTTCAGGTGGTTGCGTTCCAGGGCCGAGAGGGTGCTCGGTGCCATGAAGTTGTCGGGCTTGCCGCCGTCGCGCACCTGTCGGGCCTGATGCTCGAGCCGGATGTTGGAGATGAGGTCGTAGGCGTCGAGAAGGTCGTCGGCGCCGGAGGCGCTCAGCACCTTCGCCTCGCGCGCGGCCATCAGCCGCTCGCGGGTATTGACCGGGGAAAGGGCGCCGGTGAGCGCGTAGAGCCTTGCCAGGTCGACGATCGGCACCACGCCGGACAGCTTGAGATCGAGCGTGTCCTTGTGTTCGCCGCTGCGGATCAGGGCGAAGCCGCGGAACAGGCCGAGCGGCGGCGTGTGCTTGAGCGAGTTGGCGGTCATGTGGGCGCGAAAGATGGAGTTCTTGCGCGCCGCCTCCAGCGTTTCCGACTGCATTCCGGCAAAGAGGTCCGTCTCGCCGTGGATCGGGCGCAGGTCGAACATGACCGAGGCGAGCATCTGCGCCATGGGATCGGGACGCGCGATCCAGCCGGCGAAATAGTCGCGCCAGACCGAGGCCTTCTGCCGCCAGCGCGGGTTGGTCGCCATCATGTCGCCGGGGCAATAATAGTAGCCGCAGGCGTCAAGCCCGTCCGAAACCTCGCGGGCGAAGGCCTCGAACCACGCGTCGTGGCGGTCGGGGTCGAAACTGTCGTCCAGGATCAGGCAGTTGTCCTGGTCCGAGACGCCGGTCTGCTCGCGGCGCCCCTGCGAGCCGCAGGCAAGCCAGAGGAAGGGGACGGGCGCCGGGCCGAGTTTCGCCAGCGCGAGCTCGATCAGCCGCCGGGTCAGCGCATCGGTCACCGAGGTCACCAGATGACCGATCTTCCACGCCTCGACACCGACGCCGACGAGCTGGGCCAGAAGCCGGGGCACCCGGGCGACAACGGCGGCGAGATCCTCAATGCGGTCATGGCGCGCGATGTCGGAGACGAGGGCGGCGGCGGTGAGCGACTGGCGGCGCACGAGATTTGTGCGGGTGACGATGCCGACGGGGCGGCCGTCCTCGACGATGGGCAGGTGCCCGATGGCGCTCCCGCTCATGACCAGCAGCGCGTCGAAGAGACAGGCCTCGGGCGGCAGGGTTCGGGGATCGCGGGTCATGACGCTTCCGACCGGCGAGGCGGGATCGCGGGCCTCGGCCAGCACCCGTGCCGTGAGGTCGCCGGTTGTCAGAATTCCCTCGAGACGCTCCGGTGTTCCGACCAGAAGACAGGAGATGGAGCGCTCCGACATGACGCGGGCCGCCTCGCGCACCGGCAGTTCGGCGGTCACGATCACCGGATCGGGTGTCATCAGGTCCCTGAGAGCCGTGGCGATCTCGCCGATCGAGCCCTCGGCGGGCATGGCGGCTGTGCGCCGTCCTGCGTCCCGGAGGCTGTCGAAATAGGCAAGAAAGGCTGGAAACCGCTCGCGCAGGTCGTGGAACACGGCGGCGGGAAGCACCAGCAGGCGCGCCCGTTCGCTCACGGTCGCGGTGAGCTGGGCCACGCCGCCGCGCAGGAGACTGCGTGCGCCGCAGACCTCGCCCGGCAGACATCTGGAGATCAGCATTCCCTCTTCCGACGCAAGGTCGATGGCGCCGCGTTCGACGACATAGAGTGCCTGCACCGTGTCGCCGACACCGAACAGCCGGTCGCCGTCGGGGTGCTCCTCGAGCCGGGCGTCCTGGGCGAGGCGGTGCTGTTCGTCGGGAGGCAGCAGGTCGAAGGGGTGATGGCGCTGGAAGAAGGTCAGCGCAAGCGCCGGATCGGTCTCGGGGATGTGGTCGTCGTCGGTCATTGTCCGGCAAGTCCTCCCGGTGTCGCCTGGGCGTGCCGCCACGCAAGAGGCGGTCGCGCGGCAGGATCCCGGACCAGTTTCACAGGCCCGACGAGGTCACGCCAGCCTGTTTCATCAGGCGCGGGCGGCGTGCCCGGCCCCTCTTGCAGGAAACCCCGCCGGTGGCGGGGTTCGTCGGCCCGCGAGGGGCGGATGCGCGAGGGGCCGCTTGCGGCCCCTCGCTCCGGTTTTCGGGATCAGTGCCCGGTCGCGCCACCCGCGCCGCGCGGAACGCGGACGGACTCGACCAGATCCTGGATCTCCTGCGGCGGCTCTTCGGTCTGCATCGACACCACATAGGCGGCGAGGAAGTTGAACACCGCACCCACCGTGCCGAAGGAGGCCGGCGAGATGCCGAAGAGCCAGTTGTCCGGCGTGTTCGGCAGGATGTTGGTGCCCGGGATGAAGAACATGCCGAGGTAGGTGAACACGTAGCCAACCGTCAGCACGAGGCCGACGAGCATGCCCGCGATGGCGCCCTTGGAGTTGATGCGCTTCGAGAAGATGCCCATCATCAGCGCCGGGAAGATCGACGCCGCGGCGAGACCGAAGGCGAGGGCCACGGTCTGGGCCGCGAAGCCCGGAGGGTTGAGACCCAGGTAGGTCGCCAGCAGGATCGCGCCGGTCATCGCGATACGGGCGGTCATCAGCTCGCCCTTCTCGGAGATTTCCGGGTTGAACACCGACTTGACCAGGTCATGCGAGATCGCCGAGGAAATGGCGAGCAGCAGGCCGGCCGCGGTCGACAGCGCGGCGGCGAGACCGCCGGCGGCGACGAGCGCGATGACCCAGCCCGGAAGCTGCGCGATCTCGGGATTGGCCAGCACGAGGATGTCGCGGTTCACCGTCAGCTCGTTGCCGGCCCAGCCGAACTCCTCGGCCTTGGAGGCGAAGTCGGCGTTCTTGTCGTTGTAGAACTGGATGCGGCCGTCGCCGTTCTTGTCCTCGAACGACAGGAGACCGGTCTCTTCCCAGTTCTTGATCCACTGCGGACGCTCCGCGTAGAGCAGGTTGCCCTCCGGAGAGCCGACCTCGCCGGTCTGGATCGTGTCCATGATGTTGAGGCGCGCCATGGCACCGACCGCCGGAGCGGTGAGGTACAGCAGGGCGATGAAGACCAGCGCCCAGCCCGCGGACCAGCGCGCATCGGCCACCTTCGGCACCGTGAAGAAGCGGATGATGACGTGCGGCAGACCCGCGGTGCCGATCATCAGCGACATGGTGAACAGGAACATGTTGAAGGTGTTGGAGTGGTGTCCGGTGTAGCTGGCAAAGCCGAGATCCGTCACCACCTGGTCGAGCTTGGTGAGAAGCGGAAGGCCGCTCTCGGTGTGGTCGCCGAACAGGCCGAGCGGCGGAATGGCGTTGCCGGTCAGCGCGATGGAGATGAAGATCGCCGGGATCGTGTAGGCGGTGATGAGCACGCAGTACTGCGCCACCTGGGTGTAGGTGATGCCCTTCATGCCGCCAAGCACCGCGTAGACGAACACCACGGCCGAGCCGATGAGCAGGCCGGTGGTCACGTCCACCTCAAGGAAGCGGGCGAAGGTCACGCCCACGCCGGTCATCTGGCCGATGACGTAGGTCACCGAGATGACGATGAGGCAGATCACGGCCACCACGCGCGCGGCGGTCGAGTAGAAGCGGTCACCGATGAACTCCGGCACCGTGTACTTGCCGAACTTGCGCAGATACGGGGCAAGCAGCATGGCGAGCAGCACGTAGCCGCCGGTCCAGCCCATCAGGAAGGTCGAGTTGTCGTAGCCGGTGAAGGCGATCAGGCCGGCCATGGAGATGAACGAGGCGGCCGACATCCAGTCGGCGCCCGTGGCCATGCCGTTCAGAACCGGGTGGACGCCGCGACCGGCGGCGTAGAACTCGCCCGTGGAGCCGGCGCGGGCCCAGATGGCGATGCCGAAGTAGAGCGCAAAGGAAAGCCCCACGACGATGTAATTGAGGGTTGTCTGGTCCATGTGTTCAGGCTCCCGCTTATTCTTCGTCGACGCCGAACTGGCGGTCGAGCGTGTTCATCCGCCAGGCGTAGAAGAAGATCAGGACAAGGAAGACGAGGATCGATCCCTGCTGGGCGAACCAGAAGCCGAGATCGGTTCCGCCGACCTTGATGCCGGACAGGAGGGGGCGAAGAAGGATGCCGCATCCGAAGGATACGACGAACCAGATAATCAGGCAGATCCTGATCAGAGCGAGATTTGCGCTCCAATAGGCCTTGCCGGAGTCATTTCCAGTGCTCATGAGATTTCCTCCACTCAAGACTTCTCGCGTGCACGGGACGTTTTCGGGAAAGTCCGGCCTCGCCGGCCGCCTGGACATGTCCGCATCCGCGGGCGCATGACCGGGCGCGGCACCCGCTCCAACCGGTGCCGCAAAGCCCTTCAGCGCTCCTCCTGCGCCTCGGGCCAACTCCCCCTCCATCCCGGCTGCCGGCCACCGCGCAAGCTGCGGCTCCGGCCAACGAAGCGCCACGCAGGGTCGTGCGCGCGCGCCGTCTCAGCCCTGACCATACAGCCAAGCCGGAAGGGGGCGAACCGAGACATTCGGGTAATACGCTGCAAATCTGACGTAGCGGAATCAAATCAGTAAGGAGCCTGCCTGCGGCGGGCTGTCGCAGGTGGCGGGGCTGCGGCCGCCCCACCTCCCTCCTCATGTCAGCAGGGATCGTCCTTGCCCGACGCGATCACCCGGGTGAGCGCCGTGCGCAGGGCGTCCGCCCCGTCCTTGCCGAGCGTGGAGACGAGCTGCGCCTGATGCGCCTCGGCGCGCGCGATCAGTTCGTCCACGCGCGTTTCGCCGGCGCGGGTCAGGCGGACCCAGGTGCGGCGGCGGTCCTGGGTGTCGGCGCGACGGGCGACGAGCCCTTGCGCGACGAGCTTCTCCACCGTCTTGGACATGGCCGGCTGGTTGGCGAGGCAGCGCCGCGCGAGTTCACCGACGGTCAGCCCGTCCGTTCCCTTCAGCGAGGCGAGCACCCGCCACACCGGCACCGGAACGCCAAGGCCGCGAAGCTCCTCGTGGAAGCCCGCGCTGGCGATGCTGGAGGCGCGCGCGAGCAGATACAGCAGGTAGCCGTCGACGAAGTTCCCGGGCCGGGCGGAATCGCTGTCGCTCATGTCAGCCCCGGTCCGCGGGAAGCGCGTAGTGGGGGCGGGCATAGCGGCCGGAATGGAAGACGAGCGGAACCCGGTCCTGCTCCTCGAACGCCTCGACCCGGCCGAGGAAGACGACGTGGTCGCCGCCGTCGACGCGGGTGTCGTTGACGCATTCGAAGACCGCCGTGACGCCTGCGAGAACCGGCATCCCGCATACGCCGGGCGTCCAGTCGACACCGGCGAAACGGTCCTCGACGGGACGGGCGAAGCGATCCGACAGGGCGTGCTGGTCGGCGGCGAGAATGTTGATCGCGTAGTGCGAGGCACCCTCGAACAGCGGCAGGTTGGCCGACCGCCGCGCCAGGCTCCACAGCACCATGGGCGGATCTAGGGAGACCGAGTTGAAGGAGTTCGCCGTCAGGCCCACCGGGCGCCCGGAAGCGTCCAGCGTGGTGACGATGGTGACGCCGGTGACGAAGCGTCCGAGCGCTGCGCGGAACCGGCGCGGATCGGCTTCGAGCGCGCGCTGCCCCGAAACGGGCGCCCTGGCGGTGTCCTCGTGCATGGCGTTTCCCTCCTCCCTGGGCTCCGGCGCGTGCCGGTGCCGGTCGTGCCTCCCGTTCCGGGCGCCCGCCGGAGCGGCGCCGGAACAAAGTTCATGCCTAAAAATATTCCTTTTCATATAATAACGATGTTGCTAGGCTCGTCCAAGTTCTTTTCGCTTGATGCGCGGATCGGGAGGCCGCGCGCAACATCCAGCCGGAACCGGCGGACAGGCGAATGACCGGACGTCGGGCGAGGTTCCTCGCCGGCCAGAGGGGGAGTTGCCGATGCTTGCCGACCGCATCGAGGGCAAATGGATCGACGCGTTCGAGCGCGTGTTCGCCATGTGCAAGGTCGCCCGCGACGAGACCGTCGCGATCCTTTCCGAAACCCAGTCGCGTGCCCTCAACGTTCACATCGCGGAGCTCGCGCTGCAGCGTCTCGGCGCGCGCGTGTTCCACGTGGTGGTGCCGACGCCGCGCCAGGACACGCCCGTTCCCGTGCGCTCGACCGGCGCCTCGGTGGCGTTGACCGGGCAGGACGCGGCGATTGCCGCGCTCGCGGCGAGCGGTCTTGTCGTCGATCTCACGGTTGAGGGGTTGCTGCACGCGCCCGAACTGCCCGGGGTGATCGCGAACGGCGCGCGCGTGCTGATGATCTCCAACGAGCATCCCGAGGCGCTGGAGCGCCTGCTGCCGGCCGAGCGCGACAAGGACCGCGTCCGCCGGGCGGTGAAGCTCATTCGCGAGGCGAAGGAGATGCGCGTCACCTCCGCCGCCGGCACCGACCTGACGGTCGCGATGGAGGGGGCCTCGACGGTCGGCGTCTGGGGCTGGTGCGACCGGCCGGGCTCGGTCGCCCACTGGCCGGCGGGTCTCGTCGTGTCCTTCCCGGCGGCGCACAGCGTCAACGGCACGCTGGTGCTCGACGCCGGCGACATCAATCTCACCTTCAAGCGCTATCTGGAAAAGCCCGTCCGCCTCACCATCGAGGACGACTATGTGACCGCCATCGAGGGCGAGGGAACGGACGCGGAGCTGACGCGGCGCTATCTCGCCGCCTGGGGCGAGCGCGAGGCCTATGCGGTCGCGCATGTGGGCTTCGGCATGAACGAGGCGGCGCGCTACGAGGCGCTGACCATGTACGACCAGCGCGAGACCAACGGCACGGAAGTGCGTGCCTATTCCGGCAACTTCCTCTTCTCCACCGGGGCCAACGAGTTCGCCGGCCGCTACACCAAGGGGCATTTCGACATCCCGGTGCGCGGCTGCACGATCACGCTCGACGGCGAGCCGGTGGTGGTCGAGGGCGACGTGATCGAGGCCCTGAGATGACCGCCACGACCGGACAGGCCGACCACATCCGCGTGACCAGGGGAGGCGAACCGGTCGTCTTCCTGCACGGGATCGGGGCCGGTGCCGAGATGTTCGCGCCACAGCTCGAGGGGCTGGGCGCCGGGGTCGACGCCATCGGCTGGAACCTGCCGGGCTACGGCGGGACCGGGCTGATCGATCCCATGACCTTCGAGGGCCTGTCGGAGGCGCTCGCGGCCCTGCTCGACCGGCTCGGCATCGCCCGCGCGACGCTCGTCGGCCATTCTATCGGCGGCATGGTGGCGCAGGATTTCATCGCCCGGCATCCCGAGCGGGTGAAGGCGCTGGTGCTGTCCGCCACGGTTGCCTCCTTCGGCAGCCGCGACGGGTCCTTCCAGACGCGCTTCGTCGCCGAACGGCTGGCGCCGCTGGACGAGGGGCGCACGATCCCGGAACTGGCGCGCGCCTTCGTGCCGGACCTGGTCGGCAGCAGGGGGGAGCCCTCGGCGATCCCGCTCGCGACCGAGGCCATGTCCCGCGTGCCCGAGGCGACCTACCGCGCCGCGATCCGCTGTCTCGCCACCTTCGACCGGCGCGAGGCGTTGCCGGCCATCGCCGTGCCGACGCTGGTGGTGGCGGGGTCGGAGGACCGCAACGGGCCGGCGCCGACCATGCGCAAGATGGCGGAGAAGATCGCCGGGGCACGCTATGCCGAGTTCGAGGGCATCGGCCATCTGGCGCCGCTGGAATGCCCGCAGGCGTACACCGACCTGCTGCAGGGCTTCTTCTTCGACACGATCCTTCAGACAAGCAACGGGCAGGGAGCCTCCTGATGACGATCAACGTGACCATTGGCGGCGAGGCCGTTCCGGTTTGCGACGACAAGCCGATCTTTGACCCGGACGCCTTCCGCCTCACCGACCAGGAACGCGAGCTCACGACGCTGGCCCGCAACGTCGCGGCGGCGAAATTCGCGCCACGTGCCGGCGACTACGACCGCGAGGCGACCTTCCCGACGCAGAACTACCGCGACATGCACGAGGCCGGGCTGCTCGGCATCTGCGTGCCAAAGGAGGACGGCGGCCACGGCGCGCCCTTCCGTGCCTACATGATGACGGCGGCCGAGATCGGGCGCTATTGCGGCGCAACGGCGCTGACGTGGAACATGCACGTGTGTTCCTGCCTGTGGACCGGCGCGCTGACCGACGATCTGGACATGGGCGCGGAAGACCGCGAGCTGCACCGGACCCGCCGGGCCGTGCACTACGACCGGATCCTGAAGGACGGGGCGATCTACTCGCAGCCCTTCTCGGAAGGCGGCGCGGCGGCCGCCGGCGCGGCTCCCTTCTCCACGTCGGCGAAGCGCGTCGACGGCGGTTTCCTGATCAACGGCAAGAAGATCTTCGCCTCGCTCTCGGGCCACGCGGATTATTACGGCGTGCTCTGCGGCGAGATGAAGGAGGGCGAGAAGCCCTCGCGTCGCGACACGATGTACATCGCGGTTCCCGCGGACGCGGAGGGTGTTTCCGTGGTGGGCGACTGGGATCCGCTCGGAATGCGCGGCACGGTCTCGCGCACGCTGCTGTTCAAGGACGTGTTCGTGCCCGACGACGCCCAGCTCATGCCGCGCGGCGTCTACTACCAGGCGGCGAACCGCTGGCCGCACATGTTCATGACACTGTCGCCGACCTACATGGGCATCGCCCAGGCGGCCTACGACTTCACGGTGAAATACCTGCGCGGCGAGTGGCCCGGCCTGCCGCCGGTGAAGCGGCGCATGTTCCCCACCAAGCAGATCGGCGTCGCCCAGATGCAGATCATGCTGGAACAGACCAAGGCGCTGTGGTTCCAGGCGATCTCCGAGGCGCGCCCCGATCCGACCCGCGAGCAGATGCTGCGCGCCTGGGCCGCCCACTACACGGTGATGGAGAACGCCAACGAGATCTGCCAGCTCGCAGTCCGCACCTGTGGCGGCCAGTCGATGCTCAAGACGCTGCCGCTGGAGCGCATGTACCGCGACAGCCGCTGCGGCTCGCTGATGCTGCCGTGGACGGCCGAGATCTGCCTCGACCGCATCGGCCGTGAAAGCCTGTACCTGCCGGGAGAAACCGACGAGTGACGTCGATCGACACCTGGATCGAGGCCCACGCGCAGGCCTCGCCCGACAAGGCCGCCATCGTTTTCGCCGGCGAGACGCTGACCTATGGCGATCTGGCCGGCGCGGTCGGGCGCATCGCCCGTCACCTGCGCGACAACGAGGGCGTGCTGCCGGGCGAACGCGTCGCGTATCTGGGAACCAACGCCCCGGACATGCTGGCGCTGCTGTTCGCCTGCGCGCGGCTCGGTGCGATCCTGGTGCCGCTCAACTGGCGGCTGGCGCCGCCGGAACTTGCCCATGCGGTGGCGGACTGCGGCGCGCGGCTCCTGCTGCATCACCCGGAATACGCGGAAACGGCGGCGGTGATCGCCGGGGACGCCGGGGCGCGGCTCGTCGACCCGGCGCAGGGCGGGCTGATCGCGCAGACCGCCGGTCTCGACGCGCTTGGTCCGGGCTCCGGCGAGGGGCACGGCGAGGCGCCGCTGCTCATCGTCTACACCTCGGGCACGACCGGGCGGCCGAAGGGCGCGGTGCTGACACAAGACGCGCTTGCCGCCAATGCCGACAATGCCTGCCACATGCAGGACATCACGGCCGCCGACCGGGTGCTGACGGTGCTGCCCATGTTCCATGTGGGCGGGCTCAACATCCAGACGACCCCGGCATTGCGCGAAGGCGCGACGGTGGTCCTGCACGACAGGTTCCATCCGGCCGCGACGCTTGCAGCGCTTCGCGAGGAACGCCCGACGCTCACCGTTCTCGTTCCCGCGACGCTTGCGGCGGTGATCGCGCATCCCGACTGGTCGCGGGCGGATCTCGCCTCCTTGCGGCTGGTGGCCACGGGCTCCTCGGACGTTCCCCATTCGCTGATGAAGCCCTTCATCGAGCGGGACGTTCCCGTGCTGCAGGTCTATGGCGCGACCGAGACGGGACCGGTCTCCATCTATCAGCGGGTTGGTGACGCGGCTGCCGAGTTCGGCTCCATCGGCCGGGCCGGGCCGCGCACGCGGGTGCGCCTGATGGCGGACGGCCGGGAGGCCGGCACGGGCGAGATCGGCGAGATCCAGCTCATGGGCGGCAACATCACGCGCGGCTACTGGGGGCGCGAGGACGCGACAGCCGAGAGCTTCGCCGACGGCTGGTTCCGCACCGGGGACCTGGCCATGCGGGACGCGGACGGCGTCTACTGGTTCAAGGACCGGATCAAGAACGTCATCATCTCCGGCGGCGAGAACATCTATCCGGCCGAACTCGAGCGCGTCCTGCGCGAGATCGAGATCGTCGGCGAGGCGGCGGTGGTCGGGGTCGCCGATCCGCGCTGGGGCGAGAGCCCGGTCGCGGTCGTCGTGCCGAAGGCCGGGGAAGCGGTGGACGAAACGGGCGTCCTGGCGGGTTTCAACGGCCGCCTGGCGCGATACAAACACCCAAAATCCGTTGTTATGGTGGAGGAATTGCCGCGCAACGCGCTCGGCAAGATCAAACTGGATATGCTCCGCAAAATCGCCGAGGATGCCCTCGGCGCGCGGGACGCAACCGGCCGCGACCCGGTCAAGGACCCAAAGAAGGCCTGACCCGCAGCGCGGTCCTGTGTGAGAGAGGGGAACACAATGCGGAAATTTCTTGCCATGCTTGCCGGCGTTGCGGCGCTGGGCCTTGCCGGTCCGGCCGACGCCGAGACCACGCTGCGCGTCTCCAACTGGCTGCCGCCGTCGCATCCGATCGTGAAGGACATCCTGGCGCCCTGGGGCGAGCAGGTGGCCGAGGCGACGGACGGACGCGTGAAGGTCGAGATCATGGCCTCGCCGATCGGCAAGCCGCCGGCGCAGTTCGACCTGATCCGCTCCGGCGTGGCGGACGTCGGCTACAGCGTGCACGGCTACACGCCGGGCCGCTTCAAGCTGACCTCGCTTGTCGAGGGACCGTTCCTGTCCGACAGCGCGGAGGCGCTCTCCGTCGCCTACTGGAAAGTCCAGAATGCGATGCTCGACAAGGCCGGCGAGCATGACGGCGTGAAGCTGCTGACCGTCTTCACCCACGGCCCGGGCATGATCTACACCACCAAGAAGGACGTGGCGTCGCTGGAGGACCTCGCGGGCCTCAAGATGCGCATCGGCGGAGGCATCGTCTCCGAGATCGCCCAGCGTCTCGGCATGATCGGCGTGCAGGCGCCCTCGCCGCAGGTGTACGAGATCCTGGCCAACGGCGTGGCCGACGGCATCCTGTTTCCGGCCGAGTCCGTGCCGTTCTTCCGCATCGACGAAGTGGTCCGCCACGGGATCTCCGTGCCCGGCGGCCTCTACAACACCTCGTTCTTCGTGGTGATGAACCGCGATGCGTGGAACCGGCTGTCGGACGAGGACAAGGCGGCGATCGACTCCGTCTCCGGCGAGGCGATGGCGCGCATGGCGGGCAAGGCCTGGGACGCGGCGGATGCGGCCGGCACCAAGACCATGCTCGACAAGGGCGTGACGCTCTCCAAGGCCGACGACTCCATGACCGCCGCCATCACCGAGAAGCTCGAAGGCGTCAACGCCGGCTTCATGGAGGCCGCCAAGGCCGCGGGCATCGACGGCCAGGCCGCGATGGACATGCTCAAGGCAGAGGTCGCCGCCGCCAAATGAGCACCTCGGTCAAGGGCTCGGGCACCGAACCCCCGGCGCGTCACGGCGCCGGGGCGTCGGCCCCCGCGCGCTGGGCGGTGCGGGGGCTCTCGCTTGCCGCCGCCCTGCTGCTGATCGTGATGATGCTGGTCACCTTCGTCGACGTGATCGGCCGCTACCTGTTCAACGCGCCCCTGCCCGGCGCCTTCGAACTGACCGAGGTGCTGCTCGCCCTCGTCATCTTCGTCGGCCTGCCGATCGTCACGGCGCGGCGCGAGCACGTCACGGTCGACCTCTTCACCTCGCGCATGCCGCGCCGGGTGCGTGCGGTGCTCGCCCGGGCGGCGAGCCTCGTCACGGCCGTGATGCTGGTCCTCTTCACGTGGCGGCTCGGCGTGAGCGCGCGCGACTACACCAATTATGGCGATGCCACGGTCTATCTGGGCATTCCGCTCGGGCCGGTCGCGGCACTCATGGCGGTGTTCTGCGGGCTGGCAGCACTCGTGGCCGCCTGGCTGGCGCTGAGGCCCGGCCGCGACGGCTGAACCCCGCCCCGGCGAAACGATCCGGCGCGGGCCTCCGGCCCGTTCCGCCCTCACCCGATTGACTGTCGCGGAAGCGCCCGGCACGGGCGGCTTCCGGCCGAGCAAGGATCCCGCCCCCAATGGACACCTGGCTTCCCGGTCTCCTCATTCTCGTCGTCGTGATGTTCGCCGGCGTTCCCATCGCCTTCGCCATGGCGCTGGTCGGCGGTCTCGGCCTGACCATGATCCTCGGCTTCATGCCGGCCATGGCGATCATCGGCCAGACGACCTTCGACACCGGCCTGTCCTATTCGCTGTCCGTGGTGCCGCTCTTCGTGCTGATGGGCAACCTGGTGACGCGGGCCGGGCTGTCCGACGAGCTCTATGCGGCCTGTCATGCCTGGCTCGGCCACCGCAGGGGCGGGCTCGCCATGGCAACCGCGGTCGCCTGTGGCGGCTTTTCCGCGGTGTGCGGCTCCTCGCTCGCCACCGCCGCCACCATGGGCAAGGTGGCGCTGCCGCAGATGCGCCGCTACCGCTA